>Ga0098056_1000257_pt1 | contig 21851 bp, 28 predicted proteins | sample 17BtaG_FD_92583 | JGI IMG/M metagenome (GOLD analysis project Ga0098056, IMG submission 92583) | Marine viral communities from the Subarctic Pacific Ocean - 17B_ETSP_OMZ_AT15314_CsCl metaG | ecosystem: Environmental > Aquatic > Marine > Oceanic | place: Subarctic Pacific Ocean | collected...
ACCTGCTAAATAACCTTTAAGAATTTCACTGAGTGATGAGACTTCCATTGCTACTCTAGCAATTTTTTTAGTTTCAGCATTTGAGATACTATCGAAAATTGTATCTGGCTCTGCAGAGTTAAGAGATGTTTGGATACTGTCAGATGTACCGTTAAGGTAGTTAGAGAACTCGTCCATCTTCTGAATCCAACTATTTAATTCATCATACATTTTTCTTTGTTGATCGTTAATTGACGATGTAACATCAGCAGGTGCATCAGCTCCGAGCTCATCAGCAGTTACATCTTGTAGTTCAGCATCAAGAGCTTGAGCATCTGAAAGCTCTTCATCTTGTTCTAAAATTTTATTAAATCTCTTTAAATATGTACTCATATTTATATTTATGTAAAATAGTATAAATATATACATGAGACGATCAATTTTTGAGGATAGTGAAATTCCAGACGTTCAAAGACAAGTCGCTGGTATAGGTACATCAGCTGTCGACGCAGGAGGTATGAGATTAGATAGCTTATTGCAGCATAAGAATGAAGATATGAAACCTCAAGCTGGTAATAAATTATACCCTATAAACAATATAGATGAAGCTATTTCAGATGCATTTATAAATATCTCAAATGCTCAAAGACTTCTTGATATAGCTAATCAAAACCCGACGCTAAAACCTAGTAAAAAATTGATTGTAAAATTGGAGAATAATCTTAAGCAGGTAGCTCATTTATTAGTTGACTTTGATGAAACATTGTCTATAATAAAGGGTGATGAGAAGTAGTTTTGTAAAGATTTTATATTCAATAATATTGACTGCTAGTATAAGTACATTAGTAGGGCTGATATTTAAGAGTAATTTTTGGTACGCATTCTCTTTAACTACTATTTTGCAGGTTACAGGGTTTTCAATACTAAACCAGATTTACAGTAATCGATTGATGCAGTCACTTGAAGCAGTAAGAGCTGATCAGGTAAGGGAGCAGAATCGAAATTACACAAGCGTCGAGTGTCCTTGCGGTCATATACAGTCTGTTGATATACGGTTTGACATTAAGACGGTATATGTTTGTGATAAATGCAATAACCAGGTGAGCTGTCAACCATCAGTAAAGACATTCCTAGTAACATCACCGATATATTTTGGAAAAGATAATGAAGAACATTGAAGATATGACAACTGAGGTGCCTAGTACATCCCTGCAACCTAAGGTCACTGCTGAAGAAATTACTTTGCAGTCTATTAACGGTATACTTTTAAAGACATTTTCACATGAGAATGCTGATAATTTTAAAGCTGGCCAGGCAAGGCAAGGTCAGCGGGCATCTACTTCTACCACCATATTGAAGGATTTACTGTATAAAGAAATAGAAGATTTACATCTAACACGAGGTACAGAAAATACCGAAAGAGCGATTAACAGCATGACGAGAAAAACTTTAATGCATCAAGTTGATAATATTATAAGTATTCTCGAAATGTCAACCAACAAGACTGCGGACAATAGATATTATATGCTAGGCATACTCGTAAAGGCTCTATATCAAAAATAGGAACATATATATAATTATAATATGACAAAAGAAAAAGACTTATCATTAATGTCTATCGATGAATTAGAGCAGGAGAATCTAGATTTTCTCTCCAGGCTTACTTGCCTTATATACGGGGTAAATGTTGCAGCTGATGCAGCGGAGAAGATGGGAATAGATACTACACGTAGCAGTGAGTGGATTAAGCCTATCTTTTTTCAGAAGTATGTAGAAGAGAGACACAAGGATATGAAATATAATATTAGTAAAGCTCTTAGAGGTTGCGACGATGAAGTTTATTCCTGGTAATTCATTCACTAATAGAACGACAAAGTTTGGTCGTTATTTTAAACGAGGTAATACATATGTTATAAAAAACATATCACCTAAGGATGGTAAATTTACATATATCTTCACCAGCTCTGATGGAGATAAAGAAATTATATTTAATACAGTTAAAGAAGCGGATGCCTTTTTAAGTAATTTTTAGTAATAATCACCGTATACATCGGTATCATTAACTCTCATATCGAAAACATCGTCTATACTAGTCTGATCAGCGCTATACTCATCATATCCATCTTTCTTAGGTTCAGTTTCTGTATTAGCGCCTCCAGATAATCTACCAGCAAACGCATCTTCATATATCTGCTGATTACCAGATATACCTTCATTAAGAGAGTTGAAAGGTATACCAGGTTCAAAGCTGTAATCGTAACGCTTAGCTTTAATCAAGAATACATAGTGCCCGGCGAGGTTATTAATCTGCGCGATATCTTCATCTAGCTTCTCTGTAACCTCAAAATATTTAGGTTGTCTATCTGCAGGTCTATCATCACCAAATTCTGATAACTGGAATATATCACCAGCTTTAGGTTCAACGATAGAGTATTGAGTATCGTATACTGACGAGAGAGATTCAAATTTTGCCTGGAATGATGAGATATGTATATAAGCTGTTATTTCATCATCGCTCAAGAAACCATATTTACTTAACGTTATTGCATTATCGTTAAGATTAACAGCCATTATTAGATCTCTAGGCGGTGCAAATGTTTTTGTTGGTTGCTCACCATATATATTATCCGCGGAAAGAACATTGAATGTATTAACAAAGTATTCAATCTTCACGCCATATTGATTTATAAGCTCTCTCCACCAATTACTAAATAGTACACGTTCAGATTGCTGTACGCTCTTATCTGTAAATCTCCAGCATGCTTCATCATCCTGTACTACACCAGGGTAGCAGTTATTACTGTAATCTATACTCATTTTTGTAACATGAATGTTTGAGTTTGTGGATTGTAAGATAAAACAATACCTGTGCGTCCGAGCGTTTGAGATTTATCTTTATGAGGTACTATACTAAATGTTTTTGTTATATACTGTAAGTCAGCTGGCGTGCATGCGTGAGACCCTTTATTATTCTTTAAATTTTCGATTTTCTGATTCTTAGATGCATCTGTTTTAACATAATCAGGTACGAGATTTACATGTTTACGTCTATATGTTGAATGAGTATCAGTGAACCCAGTACCTCTATGTCTATGATTAACGCCAGGTTGTGTGCCACTATACTTACTCTCAAAAAACTTTTTAAACGGTAACATATTTATATTTATGCAAAAAAAAGCTGCAACCAATAAAGTTGCAGCTTTTTTAAATTATATTAATCTATTAAGCAAATAATGAACCGCCAGTAGAACCAGTCTTTGTACCGCCTACTTTATTGTTCTTCGAAGTAAGTTTACCTTTACCGTCAGCAAGTGGTTTACCCTTACCGTCTACGGTTGATTTAACTTGACCTTGCGCTTTACCACCAGAAGCTTTAACAGATCCAACTTTATTCTGCTTTGATGTAAGCTTATGACCAGCTGAGCTTGGAACTTCTTTCATTTCAGTAGCTTCATCAACTGTCTCATCTTCATCTTCATCTTCATCTTCTTCAGCTTCTTCAAAAGAATTAAATCCTTCTTCGCCTTCGTAATCTTCTTCACTAGCATCGTCATCTTCAACTTCTTCTTCTCCGAGTTGAGATTGGATTAGGTCACATAATTGCTGTGCCATATCACGGTCAAGAGTTAATGTAATCTCGTCAGTCTCTTCAGCGTCTGCGCCAGTTTCATCAGCGTCAATACCGAGAGCGTCAAGCTCTTCAATAGATTCGTCACCCATTACATCTTCAAATAATTTATCAAAAACAGATTTCATATTAATATTTATACCTTCTCTGTACGTTTTTTCAACTTTTTCGTCAAACTTTTCCGAACTATATTTTTCTGGCTCATATAAATTCTCTTTATCGTCTTTTTTCTTTTTAGGATCGATAGGTTCATGTACACCTTCAATTTCATATACCGGCTCTGTAGTACCTTCACCACCGGCATGCTGTATTTTTTTTGCTTCTTTAGAATCAAGTTCAACAGCACCTGGACCAGGCTTAGTGTTCATTTTTTTGTCTCCGCCTTCGATAGGTCTAGTAGTTTTACCTTCTTTTATGATCGAGTCAGCGTATACATTCCATATCTCGGTTAGATTATTCTTTTTTGCCATATAAATATTTATAACAATATGGTTAAAAATAAACAAAATTATATGAATAATCCTAATCTACCTGCGGTAGGTGCGGAATTTGAGTATACATCAGATCAAATTAAGCAATTAACAAAGGCAAAAAAGAACCTTTTATATTTTGCTGAAAACTTCTTTCATATTATTTCGTTAGATGACGGTAAACAGAAGATTAAACTACATTTACCGCAAAAACGCGCTCTACGTAAGATGCGCGATAATAGGTTTTTTATTTTATTAGCAAGTAGACAAATTGGTAAGACGACCATGATGACAATTTACGCTTTATGGATTGCTTGCTTCACTAACGATCAGCGTATTTTAGTTGTAGCCAATAAAGAAGGTACAGCTATTGAAATCATGCAACGGATACGAATGGCTTATGAGGAATTACCAAACTGGCTAAAGCCAGGCGTTAAAGAATATGGCAAGACGTCTGTAACTCTAGCAAACGGTACGAAGATAGGTATATCTACGACAACTGGTACTGCAGCTCGTGGTCAATCTGTAAACTGCGTTGATGGTAGTACAGTTGTAACTTTAAGAGACAAAGAGACACAAACAGTATTCGATGTGAATATGAAAGATCTTGCAGATATGCTAGAAGGTAATGGTGAAATACCAACGGTTATCGATTTTAATGGGTAAACGCGTACTCATCGAAAATGAACCGTTAAGTATAAATATTAATATGAATCGAAACGATCCAGATATTAATAGAAAATATAACTATCTATATAAAATTACAAATACGATAAATGGTATGGAGTATATTGGTGTGCATAGAACTGATAATATAGACGATGGGTATATGGGATCGGGTAAATTGGTAAAGAGGTCTATTGCAAAGCACGGTAAAGAAAATTTTACTAAAGAAATATTAGAACACTTCTCAACATATAGAGAAGCTTTAACAAAGGAAAAGGAGATCGTTACACTGGAGTACGCGAATAGAGACGATACGTATAATCTAAGAGAAGGTGGTTATGGTAAGTGCGAATGGTCAGATGAATGGAAAAAGGAGTTTTCTGAGTATAAGAAAGCTCAATGGGCTGATGCTGATTGGCGAAAGGGAATGATTGACAAGATATATACAAATGAACGTGCTGAAAAAATATCACATGCATTAAAAGGAAAATCTAGAGAAAATCCACAAAATAGAGATCCAGAAAAAATTCGTAAAACAGCTGAAACGCATAGAGGTATGGAGAGATCTGAGCAAGCAAAATTCAATATGTCTAATGCAGCTAAAAATGCATCAGAAGAGGTGAAGCTAAAACGAAGTGGTAAAGGGATGATATACATCCACAATCAAGTGACAGGAGAAGTAAAGAGGGTTAAAAAAGGTACTATCATCGAAGGGTGGTTACCTGGTAGTGGTTCTAAAAAAAGTGATAAATACAAAGGTATGAACAAAGGTACATATTTTGGGTATAATGAAGATACTCTTAAAATAAAAAGGTTCCAAAAAGATGATGAACTACCTACTGGTTGGAAGAAAGGCCGGCCTAGTAAAAAATAATTATGGCAGATTTATATAAACACAAAACATTTAAAAATACAAATTTCGAAGTATTAACTGATGATGGATTTAAAGACTTTAAAGGTATCATAGTCGGTGATAATAAAGACAAACTAAAATTAACATTTAAAAGTGGTAAATTTGTTACATGTACATCAAAGCATAAGATTACATTATGCTCAAACGGTACATATAAATACGCTAGCGAATTGAATGTCGGTGATATTATATACGGGGACGAGGAGGTTACTAGTATTGATGCAATTCAAAACGATGATAAGGTGTATGAATTATTACATGTAGCTGATAATCATAGATACTATGCAAATGGTATCCTATCTAATCAATGCCTTATATTAGACGAGCTCGCCTTTATTGAACCGCATTTGGTTGAGGAGTTTTGGAAGTCAGTTTACCCAATTGTATCATCTTCGAAGAAATCGAAGATCTTTATTGCTTCAACAGCTAACGGTACTGGTAATCTATTTTATAAATTATATACAGGAGCTGAAAGCGGTGAAACTAACTGGGCTTGTGATAAAATTCTATGGAATGAGATCCCAGGCCGCGATGAACGATGGAAAGAAGATACGATTAATTCTATCGGCTCTATAGAGGCATTCAATCAGGAGTTTAACTGTGAGTTTCTCGATTCCGGTGAAAGTTCATTAAATGAAGAACTTTTTGCAAGGCTGATGCAGAGAACACAGGAACCTAAATTTGTATTTGATGAAGGTAAATATCTTCTATGGGATGAGCCTTCTAGCGATGGTATATATATAGTTAGTGTTGATACGTCAGAAGGGGTTGGAGCTGACTATTCTGTAGTACATGTTTTCGATTACCGTGATCTTACTAATATCAAACAAGTCGCTACATATTGCGATAATACTATATCACCATATAATTTTACTGAAAAGGTATATGAAATTTTACAACATTGGGGTAATCCTCTAGCGTGTATAGAAAGAAACAACTGCGGTGCGCAGGTAGTTGATAATTTGAGCCGCCATCATGGATATGAAAATATAGTATGCTGGGGAGCATCTGCTGCCGGTAGAGCTAAAAGTCAGCTAGGTATTATTGCTCATACTAATACTAAACATAAGGGCGTTACTAACATGAGATACTGGATCAATGAATTAGAAGGTGTGGAAATACGCGACGCTAATCTAGTAAAGGAGTTAAGAGACTTTATCAGATATCCGAACGGTACATGGGCAGCTAAAAGAGGTGCCGGTAATCATGACGATAGGGTAATGTCTATGATATGGAATTTAATTATATTAGAAGATGAAGTAGTTAAGAAATATTTCGAGATAGTTCAGCTTGATAAAAATAAAAAACCATTACAGATCAAGCAATTTGACTTTGGGATTAAATATTTTATGAACCCAACATCTATTTATAGTAATGAAAAGACGGAAGATAGCTTCGATAATACACCACCGATTTTAATTGGTAACGCAATGAATCAATCATCTGACATGGATCAATTAATGGATATGGGCTTTAAACCTTTACAATAACAATATGTCACTAAATCAATCACAGTTTAATAAGAGTCGCTTAGATAAATTTCTAATGGTAATTAACTTACCGGGCCCTTTAAAAGGTATTAATACGACAGACTTGAGTGTACATACCGATAATAAGATAAATGAGAATTCTCTACAGTTCTCTGTTTATGGTGCAGTAATTCCCAATATAGCGGTACCCGAAATTACTGAACAATACGCCGGTCAATCCTTTAAAATCTCTAGCCATACTAGACCTCCTTACGAGAACGTATCAGTGAACTTTACTGTAGATAGCAGATTTAACAATTATTGGGTTCTCTATAAATGGTTGGATTTACTGAATAATGATAAACGGTCAGTTTTCGATTCTGATGATCTGTCTAAGACACCAGCTACATCTAATAGAAACAAAGTTAAGTCACCTAACCCTACATCGCTATATCAAGCTGATATAACATTATATGCCAAGGATGAATATGATAAGAATATAGTAAAATTTGTATATACTAACGCTTTCCCTGTTAATCTTGGAGGTATTAACTTCAATTACAGGACCGAAGGTGAGATTGAAACGACGTTTGAATTCGCGTTCTCACAGTTATTAGTTGAATTACTGTAATTTTTAGATCAAAATGCCATAAATAATATTATGGCAAGAACTATTCAATCCCCAGGTGTAGAAATAAAAGAAGTCGATTTAAGCTTAAGACCCGCATTAGCATTAGGTACAACAGTACTAGCGGCCGGGTTTACAGATAGAGGACCAACAGATGAAGTTATTCAAGTGACAAGCTTGAGTGAATTCGAGCAAATTTACGGTGTACCGACAACACCAGCTGAAAGATATTTCTACCATTCCGTTAGACCGCTGTTTAATTCACCAGCGAATGTCTTAACATATCGCCTACCTTATGGTGGTAATACAGGCGCTGGTTTCGGTAATAGTTACGGCGCATTAGTATATCCATGTAGCGCGGTTGCTTTATCAGGTAGCGGTGTTTATTCAAGCACCTTTTCTCAAGTAACAGATGAAAGCGGTGAAAGTGTACCTACAAACTATATTTTAGGTAAGCCAGTACACTACGAACTTACACAGGAGCAGTTCTTTAATATACAGCAAAGACAAGGTTTTGAATGGTCGAATACAATTAACCCGAATCCAACAACTTTTGAAGATCTTGGCGGAGCAGCTGTTATTGTTCTTAATAAAGGCCAGACAACTGTTAATAATAAGTATGAAGGCTTCTATGTAGGTCTTGCTGATAATACAAACTTAAACGAAGCAACAAACTTTGATGCTGTTCTTACCGCAGAAACAGTAGGTGCTAGTGCTACTTCAACGAGTTCGTACTTACGTTTACCGGAAGGTCGCCTTAACTTCGCGTTATCTGCGCTAAATGACGCTCAGACAAATACGTTTGGCCAGGAATCAGATAGTATTGCCGAAATCATGGAAAATCTTACTGATTATGATATTGCAAAGCCAGGATTTGATGATACATTATCTGTCGGCTTATTCAAACTTAGACAATCTGTATTTGCTTCTGATGTCATCAAGTTAGATTACGTTCTATCAGAAAGTTACGTTGGTTCTTTCGACTACCATCGTCAACAGCAATCACAAACCGGTGGAGCAGCTCAGAGCTTCTTCTTAGGATTTAAAGAAGATCAATCTCCGAATGTACAAGTGCTTATTAACGATAATCTCTCACATAGAAATGGCGATACATGGCTAGGTCTTGATGGATTACCTGTTAATAAAGTTAGATTAGCTTCAACTAAGTTTAGTACAGCTCCTCTCGCAGAAGCAAATTGGCCTATACTTTCATCTGGCTATGTAGCTACTGGTTATGAAACCGCTGCACCGTTTGTTTCAGCAGCTCTTGTTGATACAGCAACAACACTAGGTGTAGCTGATAGCTTGTTTACAGTGGGTGCATATACTAATGCAAATCTACAGTCAACGCAGAAAGATCTTGGTTCTATTCCGCAAAAGCTTGATAGATTACTCGATACTGTCGAAAATCCAGATATCTTTGATATCGATATTACGATTGAAGCTGGTCTAGGTACGATTAATGCAGGTAGAGAAGCTACCGGAGATGGTAAGTATTACGATGATCTAACTAATGTGCCAATGTCTGGTTTTGCTAAATCTGATATTACATTGATCGATCAAGATGCTCAAACTTATAGAGATAACTGGAAGACAATCTACAACAGATTTAACGACTTCGCAGAGAAGAAGAGAAAGGATCACTTGTTTATTGCTGACCTTCCTAGACCGATCTTCTTAGAGGGTGCAAACTTCAAAACATTACAGGATCCTAATAAAAACTTCTCGTTAAATATCAATAAGCCTATCCAAGCATTCACGTCTATCTTGAATTCTAGCTACTCAACAACGTATGCTGCTTGGACTAAAGTTTATGATGCGGTGTTAGATGATCAGACATGGGTACCATTCTCCGGTACTGCTGCTGAAATAATGGCTAATACTGATAGTAACTTCCAACCTTGGTTCGCACCAGCTGGTTTCACACGAGGAAGAGTAGGTAGTGTTAATGACATATGCCTCTACCCGAAACAGAAGCAAAGAGATCAGTTATATAAGATTTCTGTTAACCCTGTTGCGTTCTTCCCAGGAGAAGGTTTTGTTACTTTCGGTCAGAAGACATTGCAATCAGCACCGACTGCGTTTGATAGAATCAATGTTCGTCGTCTGTTCTTAAACTTGGAGAAGTCAACACGTACAACTATGAAATATTTCATATTTGAACCTAATACGCTTCTTACAAGAACTCGTATCATTAACACACTAACTCCTATCTTTGAAAATGCAAAGAATACGGAAGGTGTTTATGATTACTTGATCGTTTGCGATGAGAGAAATAATACTCCAGATATCATTGATCAAAATGAGCTTGTTGTTGACATCTACTTAAAGCCGGTTCGTGCTGCAGAATTTATCTTGGTAAATTTCTACGCAACACGTACAGGTACCGATTTCAACGAAATCGTCGGATAATATTAACCCCTAACAAATTAAGCCGGTCTGAAAAGACCGGCTTTTTTTTAGATTAATTGCCAGCTATTTTTGTTCTTATCTTTAACATGTTTCTGCTTTTGGTTAGTGATACGTGACATTTTAGGTCTGTTGATACCGTAACATTCATTCCACTTAAATCTATATAACGATTTTATCTCAAAAGTCTCGGATTGTTTGTTATATTTTGTTAATTTATTCATATAAATTTTAAGGTGTTTGAATAAATATTATTATAATGAATACTATGAACACAAACCAGGAGGTACCAAATGGCTGATGTCAAGCAAACGATACAGGATTTTTATACTCAGGCTCAAGCAAAAGACTTCGCAAGAAATAATCTGTTTAGGGTGTTAAACATTGACTTTGGAGATGGTAGTGATGTATCTATCGGTGAAGAAGATTTAGTTTATGTAACAACAGCAACTCTACCTGGTAAAACTATTCAAGATGTTACAATTCCTTACATGGGATTAGACTTTCATGTACCAGGTACCGTTAAATATAATGGATCAGAGGGATACTCGCTAACTTTTAGAGCTGATGAATCATATAATCTATATGATAAATTCCAGCAAGTAATTAATGATACGTTTAACGATGAGGATTCGACAGGTAATTACTTCACTCCAAAAGCTAGCTCTGTTATTGACTTAGTACAGTTAGATAAAGAATTGAATAGAGTTTCTCAGTACCAGTTAGTTGGGTGTAGTATTAGAAGCGTCGGTGATTTATCGTACGACGTTACAGCAACTGGCGAGGTACAAACGTTTACAGTAACTGTTGCTTACCACTATTACAGAAAAACAGCATAAATTTAATTAATTTACTAAAAGGCCGTATCGTTTGATACGGCTTTTTTTTGCTTAAATATTATATATGGGTATATTAAACGCAGCAAATAATGCTTTACAAGGAGTTTCAAACCTTACGCAAGGTGCGTTAGGCGGTACATTAGCGCAACCAAATGTAAATCTCTTTGGTACAAATATACCCGGGGTACCGTTAGTAAGCTTTAGAAATAATTTTATTAGATCTATGGAGACGTGGGTCGGGGCTTTACCGCTAAGAACGCAGTGGGTTGTATTGTTCGATTCCTTCCCTGTAGGTTTGAATACAGATATTTTACAGGCTTTAGAACCAGTTCAAGGCGATAAAAAAGGATTTGATATAGATAGAGCTAAAGCTTTTTTAACATCTTACCCTGCACAGGGCATTGTTGGTTGTATATTCGCGCAAGGGGCGGATATACCTGACGATACCATACAGTCGCCGGTAGCGTCAATTACAAACAATAGAGGATTTATACCTGGAAGAATATCTGGTAATAGATCTGAATTTAGCCCACTGACGTTACAGTTTAGAGAGACTAACTCTTCTTTTATTGATTCTGTTATTAGACCGTGGGTTATACTAGGAGGGCATGCCGGGATGGTAGCTAGAGATGAAAATAATAAACCTGAACTTAGCCCTAAATCAAATATTACTGTGGTGCAATATACAAGATCGTATCAAGGTATATCTCAAATACCTCGTAAGGTATGGAATTTCTACAACTGTGTACCGTTTAGTGTTGGTAGTAGAAATTTAACATATGATGCTGAATCTGTGCAAATAGATACCACGCAATGGAATTACAGTCACTATACGGTCAGTGACAACCTATACTTGCCTTTACCTGATCTAATTGATAAGTTATTTTAATGATTGATAATTTAATACCGGTAAAGCTTTCGAAAAGCGAGGTATATTTCAGAGAACCTACTTTTTACGAATATAAAAATATATGTAAAATGTTACTATCGAGTGATAGTAAGTATATAAGTGATTGCTTTAATCGCTTAATAGACTCATGTATATATAAAAATACATACCTGGATATTATAGGTAAATTTAAATGCATCGTAGCTATAAGAAATACCGTTCTCGGTAACGAAATATCATTTTTAGAAGATAGTAAAAAAATAACATTAGACATCTCAATACTGCTAGATAAAGAATTCGACGATACGCCGATGGAGTATGATATATTTACATTTCGAAGCCCTGTTAATTTCTATGCATCAAGCTATGATGAACTCGTTTCACAATGCTTAGTAAAAGTAAAAGGTGTATGTGTTAGAGATTTAACTATCAGCCAGAAAGCCGAGATTTTAAACGAAACATGTTTATCGTTAACTGACATTTTCAAGCAAATCCAAGATCAGTTTTCAAGAAGACAAATAAACATCTTCAGAGATAAAACGATTAATATATATAATTCTGCAGAATTATTGCCGTTTTTGAAGAGTATATTTCAAGAAGATCTTAATAGTATTTTGCAGTTTGAGTATATATGTATGCGAAATTTAGATCTTAGATCTGCGGATTTTAAGATGTATACATACCCTGAGCTTAAGATTTTCCTTAATCATTTAAATAAAGAGCAGCAAGATAGTAAGCAGGCTAGTAACGCGCAGTAGTTGTTATTCGTATAATTAAAAATAAATATTTCTATGTCTGATAAATTTAACGATATTCTAAATGAGATTAAAAGTACCCGTAGTGTTTTAACGGTGTTTTTACCGTCTACGCAGACAGAGGTGGAGCTATCTCCTCTTACATTAGCTCAGCAGAAGCTAATTATTGAGAGCACTTCAGATACAACGCTAGGTGTCTTATTCTTTAATAACATTTTTTATAAGATTTTAAAAGATAATCTCAATGGTAATATAAAAGATTATAACACTATTGACCGCGTTAATTTAACACTGGCTTTAAGGCAACATCTCAAAGATAGTATTGATGAAGAAAGTGATGAGACGGTATCGAAACTATTGACTCGTAATAAAGATATTCCGTATAATATTGAACCTGTAACGGTAACGACAGGCGATTTTACATTTACTGTTCAAGCTCCTACTCTTGATGTTGATAACTTTGTAAATACCCATTTATTAAACAAATATAAGAATACATCGTTTGATGATAATAAGCTTAAAAATTTAATAAGTGATTTATATGCATGCGAGATTTTAAAGTTCATAAAGAGTATAAAAATAAACGATAAGGAAGTTAATTTACATAATGAATTGACTCAGAGTATTAAAGTATTAGAGAGTATTGACAGTATCCACTTTAAACAAGTTACAGACTATATTAATACAGTCAGAGACGAAGAAGCAAAATACGTAAGATATACCACTGAGGATAAATCGATAGATATTACTCCTGATTTGTTTATACTTTAGATTAATTATTAAATAATAGTATGGCAGACACTACTATAGCTGATGCATTACTATTAATATCAAAAGTATCATCTTCAACTGAAAAGAGACTATCTCTACTTGAAAAGGTAGTTGGTGAGAATACTGCAGCTATTAAAGCAAAGATATCACCAGCACGTGCAGTTGAAAAGGTAGTTGGTCAAAAAGTAGATGCAATTAAACCAATATCAGCTCCTAGACAGGTAGTCGAAAAAGCAAAGCCTGTTATTGTTACTGACTTTGGTAGAAAGGCGGAAAATGACCTGAAAATACTGCGCAGTGATGAATCAAAAGATACCGAAGATAAAGAGCCTGGTAAAGGTGGTATGGGGTTTATTAAGAAGCTCATAGGACCTGCACTACTAGTACTTGGAGGTCTCGCAGCTCTTATAACTGGTATAATGTCTGATGGACCTTTAAAAGGTCTTTTAAATATATTATCTAAAGGTGGTATTATTGGCGGTGTTAAGCTTTTCCAGAAGATGGTAGGTAAACAATTAGCTAAATTTACCGGTCTATTTGCTAAAATAATGCCTAAAAATTTATTTGCTAATGTAATTAAAAAGGCGAAAGGATTTTTAGGAGGTATAACTAAATTTTTATTAAAACCGTTTGCTAAAATAGCAGGTAAAGGCGGCGCGAAAGGTCTTTTCGGTACTATAGGTAAATTATTTAGTAAATTTCTAAAACCGGTCTTAAAGCGTATACCTGGTATAGGTTCACTTATATCATGGGGATTTGCTGTTAGTAGGTTTAAATCTGGCGATTTAGTAGGTGGTTTAATTGATGTAGCATCTGGTATAGCGACTCTATTCCCTGGTATAGGTACTGGTATATCTATTGGGCTAGATGTACTTAATGCTTTTCTTGATACAAAAAAGGGCCCGGAAGAAGTTAAACCGGCTGGTTCCGGTTTTAAAATGAGTGATTTCTTCGGTAAAATTAAAGAAAAGATAATGAATAACTTCCCTATTAAGAATCTCGTAAGTATGTGGGGCGGTGCTAAGAAGGTACTAACTGGTGATATTAAAGGCGGTCTAACTGATATGGCTATGGCTATACCTTTTATGGCGCCGTTAGCAGATTTCTTCTTCGGTGAGAAAGACGAGGATACCGGCGAAAGAAAAGGGGGGATGCAAGGTAAGAGTTTCGGTGAAATACTTAAAGTTATCGGATCAACTCTAAAAGAAAAGGTAGGTAAGACTCTACTCAAGGCTATACCAAGTGCGTTCGGGTTAAAGAACAGAGCTGCTAAACTATTAGGTATATCTATAGACGATACAGGGGGTATGGAAGATCTATCTGAGGCAGAAGTAACTGAATTGACCCGGACTCAACCCCAGGTAGCAACAAGAGAATTGCCTGATTCTAAGCCATCATCATTCGCGAGTGAAGATAAAACAGTTAATAATATATATTCTGACGATAATATGAAGCAGCAGCTTAAAATTGCACAGGCTCATTCGAAGCTAATTGTTAATCAGACAAACATGAGCGGCGAGTTACTCAATACTCAGATTGAACTTCTAAAAGAGAATATAAGCCTTCTTAGAGAAATAGCTGATAAAACAGGTGCAGGGGCTAATATTGTTACAAATAATACAACATCTGTAACTAATATGAATAATCAGCGTAATTTGAGAGATCTTCAAGAAGTATATTCATATTAAATAATAATATATGAGCAATCTTTGGAATTTACAGTTTGGCGGTACTGCAGCTGTGCCTATTTTAACAAGAGGTGAAGGGAAGTTATCGGATAGTACTTCTGATATTAAGGACCTTACCAATCTAGGTATATATGGAGATCAATCTGCTCAAGTTAAAGATCCGATTAATGTTGTAAAGGATTTTGCATGGACAACCAGTCCGAAGAGCTCTCGTGAAGATGTACCTAAAATACAGATGATCGAGCAAAGAATAGTGTTAAATTCTACGGTAACCAATATGATTTATTCTACACTCGCTTCTGCAGATACTGTCGCGGCTGGGTTAATTAACACGCCGGTTGGTATATTTGATAGAGTACAAGCAGATAATAATATAGATACAGACGCTTCAGCTGCAGCTGCAGAAACATCTGATGAAGCTCAGGAGAAATCTCTAAAGGAGAAGATAAGAGACCAGTATGAAAAGGCTCTACAAGGCGGCTACTTTAAGACATTTGATAGTGATGTTTTAAAACCATATGAAGGGCTATACGCTACTGAATATACGGGATTTAACTACTATTTTCCGTATCTAGAAGATTCATATAAAGAGATATCGAACAGTTTCGGTGATAGTGAAAGTAATGTAGCTGGTCCTATTGCAGACTTAATGGGAAGTCTTTCGAAGGGGTTAGCGGGTATAGCTAATATAGTAAAGCCCGGTACATATATCGAAAAGTCTCAGCAATTTTCGATGGGCCAAAAAGGTAGAGATGTATCATTTACAATACCTCTACTCAATACAGGTACTTTTGATGATGTTAAAAGAAACTGGCAGTTAATTTTTGGATTAGTCTATCAAAATAGACCAGGTAGAGTTAGTAAGAGTATTATAGATCAGCCAGTTATTTACGAGGTACATGTACCCGGTGTTGCATATATGCCGTATGCTTATATATCAAACTTATCAGTTAAATTTTTAGGTAATAGACGTGATATGGAGCTCGAGGTACCAGTTATGGATGAAGGGGTTGATGGTGGAGTATCGAATAATATAGGTACAATCCGGACTGTAGTACCTGATGCATATGAATTGAATGTCACAGTAACCGGTCTCAATGAAGAGACAAGAAACTTTATATATGCGAGTGTTAAAAAGGATAAACTGACAGTTAATAAACCTGTTGAAGCAGCTCCATCACCTTCACCAGCTACGACGCAGATTGGCGCAGCTACAGAACCTACTATTGTTGGCAGAGTAACAGGTCGTCGCGATAGTCAATAGGTATAAATAATATTATGGAAGGTAAATTTCAAGATAAGGTAGAATTATTACCAGATTTAGAGTTATATAGGTACGAAAATATCTTTAAGCTTTATAAGCAGGGTGAGAATGATTACTATTATTATAATATTCTTAAGAAGATTAAGATACCTGAAGATATTAATGAACAGATCTTTGACTTTGTTAAATTTCCACATGCAATGCCTTTAACTACATTGAGTTATAGAGTATACGGTACGACATATCTATGGTGGTTGATCATGGTTGTTAATGATATATCTAATCCAATGTCAATTGAATCCGGTAAGCGGGTCAGAGTAGTAAAGAAAGCTTTCCTCAAAGTTTTACTAGAAAGTATTAAACAGCAGCTGCAATGAGATATACATATGATACAGTTTATGATGAGCAGTTTAGTTATACGATAGATAATCAAAAATATATATTTAAAGCTACTCTATTTAACCCTGACGGTGACCTATTAACTATCACAAAGAGTTCAGTCTTAGAATTAAACTTATTTGATAATATTTTTGAACCATGGTTAAACGGGACTGTTGTTCTAGATAATACAGAGGATGCCCTAGAGCGATTTGTATCAACGCCGAGCGACGCCGAGTTTAACACGAATAATAAATCATACAAAGGTTATACTGTTAGAGGAGATGGCCGTGATTTATTAAAAATAACTATCATACCACTAGACGGTAATACACAGGATTATAATCAGTTAGATGCAGATATGCTTAAATCTCTTGCAATCTCTTATATTTTTTGCTTGGAAGATGAAGAACCTATTGATTATAATGGTGTGAGCGCTAAAAGATATACTATAACTGATTATGATTTGCAGATTATGAAGGAGCGTAAAGCTTTCTTCTCATCGTCTAATGTTCTAGGCGACGTTACCGATGTAACTCAATTAAGTAATTCAGATCGACAAGTTGAAACCGGTAAATGCCTTAAAGCGTTAATTAAGAATGTTCTAAATGATAATGCTTCTATATATACAACAGTAGAGCCAGTTTCTGGTAATGAAATTACGCCTTTTTTTGAAGACGGGACATCAAAAATATTCTATTCATCGCCTGCTGAAAATAATGCTTACGAAGATATAACATATATTATGCAGCGTCATACGAGCAGTGACGGTAAAAATGATTTTAGTTTTTTAAAAAAAGAGAACTACACTGGTGAATATACTCTGCAAGGAGCATCAAATCTCTTTAAGCAAGCATATAATGTTCAAAGTAAATCAACAGGGTCTAAATTTCTAGAGAATTTTACTATAACTGGAAGTAGTCGTGAAGGTGATAGCGTAATTGATCGCGAGCAGAAAAAACCTTTAGGTGCTTTAGAGTTCGGTGAGAAGGGTGAAATTTTAGAGTATAAGTTTTTTAATACTGCTTCTAATATACGTCGTGAAAAGATAAAGTCGCAGATTGTACATTCATATGACTTTGCTGATAAGCAGTTTAATTTAGATATTTACGATAGTAATATTGAACGTGCACGTACTCGATTTTCTGAAAACTATGTAGATAATCTTAAAGGTAAAGATAACACGCCGCATGCTAATTTTATTATAAATGGTACGCAGCGAGATAATTTATCATACAGTAATATGTTCTCGGAATACGGTAATAACCCTGAAATTAGGAGAACGTACGGTGTAAACAGGTTATTAAAAAACGCCCTTATCACCAATATGGGTGTTGAGCTAACTGTTAAAGGTCAGTTATTTAGAACATCAGGTAAGTTTTTTAGTTTAGATAGAGCAGGTGACTATATCGAAAATACCTTTGATAATAAATTACTAGGTATATATTTTATTGTTGATGTACAACATATCTTTATAAACGATACTGAATTTTATAATAAAGTTATCGGGATAAAAACATACCATTACGAAGATCCAAAATATAAGGAGGTTCAGCTATGAGCAATGAAGTAACATTACTGCCAGAATATATTGACGTTGTACAACAGCCTAGTATAGAATTTTATAGATCAGCAACAAATTTACTTTCAGCGTTTAATGATTATATAGGGCAGTTAGATACTAGTATTCAGTTTGAGAAAAGTAAAGTTACAGTGGATGTAATAGAAAGTACTTCTCTCCTATATAGTAAATTAAATGGCGATGATTTTAAAATTACATTTGATGATAAAGTGTATGAGTTTGATAATATATTTAAACTCTTCTATATTGAGAAATTCCAAACATTAACCGACGATATTAAGAGTTTAATAACATCGAACTTAACCGCAGATAATATATATTTTAACAACTACAGCGACGATACAGGTAATATCACTGACGTTAATAGTGTTATTGATAATAACACATCTCCATATTTTGATGCATTCGATGCAACTTACAATTACCCGAACGGTATACCTGCTTCAGTTTTTAATAAAGTATCAAAAAGAGAGTTGCAGACTTCCATAAATCTTAATACAAAGACGGATGCTTTACTAAAATTAAGCTTATCTGATTTACAGGGTTCAGTTGATGCAAATACCGCTAAAACACCACACGGTGAAAATTTAGTTACTGATAACCTCTACGTTGATAGGTTATATATCTTTAAAGATCCTATTAACAGTCAGCTTAAAAATATTATAGGTAATATGGCTGATTTTATACAATTCTTTAAAAATGTAAACTTTAGAGATCAGGATACAAGCAGATCATCGGTACACCTCAAATATACAACTAATGTCGAGGGCGTATCCGCGAAGATTGATATACTTAGAAATAAATTAAACCAGCCTGTTAAAGTTTCATTTAGCTAGATGTTACTTCCGCTTCAATAATATTAGCGTCATCTATCAATTGCTTCATTAACTCTTCGCGGTTCAGAAGCAATTTAGTTTTATTATCATCCTCTTGCAGTTGCTTCTTGCTTTCAATATCCATAATCTTCAATTCCTTAGAAGATTTATTTTTCTCGTTAGCTATATGAATCTTATTGAGAGTTTCGATAGCTGCTGCCGAAGCTCCGACTAGTTTACTTAAACTCTCTACATCTTTTGCATCAGGCGCGTTTGTTATATATTGGGTAACTTCATCAACAAATTCGACGCTGCCTTTAATAAGCTTACCAGAGTACTGTAGTAGAAACTCCTGTAAATCTTCTGACTCTAATTTAAAATCATCCTTATTTTTAATGTCTCTAGTCACCTGTGCCGTTGTTTGTAACTGATCTAGTAAATCATCGACTGAGTTATTAATATCATCATCCATATAGAAATATTTATTAATATAGTTGAAAAACTACACTAATACTATATAATGGGTTATATGAATATTGTAAATTATACTGAGGTAGTAGACGTAGAAATTAAATTTGTTAAGACTCATGAAGATGCTAAGCTTCCTGAAAAGGCACATGCTGATGATAACTGCTTTGATTTATTCGCAGTTGAAGATACTGTTATTCCTGCTAGCGACTCAAGTCCTACCGGTAAGGTAAGAATCGGTAGCAATGTTGTACCAGTCGGTATTAAAGTAGGTTATATTACACCTGGATTCGGATTTGTAATTAAACCAAAGTCCGGTCTCGGATTCAAAGCAGGTTTACAGCCGCATCTAGGTGAGATCGATACAGGTTATAGAGGTGACTGTGCTGTTAAAATGTATAACTTTTCAGATACTGATTATGAGTATAAGAAGGGTGATAAGGTAGCTCAAATTAAGATCGAAAAGAATTATGTAACATCTGTTGACTGGACTGATGAAGTTGGGGAAGCGGACCGCGGCGAAGGCGGATTCGGATCGACAGGTAAATAATTAACGGAACACTGATATAATAAATTATGGCAAAAACAACTAGACAAAGAATAACGGAAAAAAAAGTAGGTAACGCTAAGATTCGTAAGACTGTTACCGTTACTGTTACAAAGCCGTCAAAAAGAAAAAAATAATGTTCAATAATCTCTTCGTAGAAAAGTATAGACCGCAAACATTATCAGATTTGGTATTATCTGATAGTAATAGAAAGTATTTTGAATCTATTACTGATGAGATATCGAATCTACTCTTTGTCGGTACTCCAGGTTTAGGTAAGACTACATTAGCTAGAATTCTTGTTAATGATGTGCTAGAATGTCAGTATCTTTATATTAACGCATCAGATGAAAATGGTATTGATACTATTAGATCTAAGGTAGTTGGCTTTGCTCAGACTAAGTCTCTCGATGGTAAAGTAAAAGTAGTAATCTTAGATGAGTCTGATGGAATAACCTTAGATGGTCAGAGAGCATTGCGTAATACTATGGAAGAATATAGTAGCGGTACTCGATTTATTCTCACTGCGAACTATAAGCATAAGATTATACCAGCTATTCAGAGTAGAACTCAATTCTTCGATCTCAACCCGCCGTTTGACGATGTTGTGAAGCGTGTTGTAGATATTGTTAAACAAGAAGGTATTAAGATTGAACCTGATCAGAAGGCTAACTTCGTTAATGTTATCAAGCAGAGTTACCCGGATATTCGTAAGATTATCAACAACGTTCAAAAGTCAACTATTAGTAATATTTTTACTGTTGATCATAGTGTTGATAATAAAGATATCATCAATGTGATTCATAAGCACGTTACATCTAACGAAGCTCTAAAACTACGTAAATATCTAATCGAGAATGAAAACGAGTTTCAAGGTGATTATCACAATCTTATGAAGCAGTATCTAAATTATGTATACGATTCTAGTTTAGATGACAATAAAAAACGTCAATATATAGTGACTATTTCAGATCACATGTATAAAGACGTATTTGTATTAGATAAAGAGATTAATGCTTTTGCTTGCTGGGTTAATCTTGAGAAGATTTAACCGTTAATTGGCATATACTGTGCAGTATAGTTCTCGTTAACCGCAGGGGATGGTGTAGCAGGCTTCGAAGGAATCTTAGTATTCTTTCTAGCGTTCGAGCGCTCCGACTTCTTAAGGCTATCACCTTGCTGTGTCATAGTTTGTTGCTCGTTCTCATCTTCTTCATCTACCTCGACTGGATCGATCTGTACTTTATTGTCATATCTCTGAGAATCCGGTACAGGTGATCTATTAATCCCATCATCATGCACTTGAAGAATACTGACCGGTACAGTTACGGCATTTTTATTATCATAAAGTCCGTTTGCTAACTCTACCGCTACATCAGCAAAATACGATGATCCACGATTATCTTCATTTCCAGGAGCTCTTGAAGGCATCTCTGTTTTAATATTGATAACCTTCTTATTAAGGTCATTATCAGTGAATAGGCTAGTGATATACTCTTTAACGCTGTCAGGTAAGCTCTTAAAGCATTCCTTACTTTTATAGCCATCTATTAATGACACTCTATCTCCCACGAGAACACCGCCGTTAGTCATTTTTTGAATAGTACTTTCGATTAAATTTAAAAACTTATGTGACATATTATTATTTATTGTTTTAAGTACATTATTCTATAGCTTAAATATTATTATAATG
>Ga0098056_1000269_pt1 | contig 21528 bp, 22 predicted proteins | sample 17BtaG_FD_92583 | JGI IMG/M metagenome (GOLD analysis project Ga0098056, IMG submission 92583) | Marine viral communities from the Subarctic Pacific Ocean - 17B_ETSP_OMZ_AT15314_CsCl metaG | ecosystem: Environmental > Aquatic > Marine > Oceanic | place: Subarctic Pacific Ocean | collected...
GGGTTGATTTATTATCAAGCCGGTATAGCCGTAGTAACGGCATCGGTCTTCTCCGGACTTCTTAGTTCAAGTGCTGAGATGAACTCATCAGGAGAGTTTGTTGATGCTGTTCTTACAGGCTCGACAATAAAGAGCAACTGTGATGAATTAAGGCATAGAATTTATGACTTGTCCTTCAACAACTCTGTCGAACTAAACTCAACAGTATATTTCTGCCGCGCAAATCACAATGAATTTAATTATTCTTCAAACCCAACGTATTTGAGCGCTAGTAAATTGGTTGTGAAGAACGACTCATCTGATGTTCCAGTATCTTACTTGACCACTGTTGGGTTGTATTCGCCAGATAATGAGTTGATGGCTGTTGCAAAACTGTCTGAACCTTTGAAGAAGGATCCAACGGCTGAGTTCACGGTCCGCGTAAGACTAGACTACTAGAAATGCTATGGGGACTAAATGTCTTTTTACAAGTTTAATAGGAACGATGTATTTACAAATACACTTAAATTATATCCAGAAGTTAAATTTGTAATTTATAGTGGCTCATCGTATTATAATAATACCCCGAATATCTCCGGTTCCTTTGCAGATCCGATCAGGCTAACTGATGCAGGAAATGTTTCTTTATTTGAGTTAAACGTCGATCGAGTTAATTCTGCCACTGGAAGAGTAATCGGTCCAGACGGAATTGAGGATCGTGGAATTATATATCCATGGATTGTTAAGGATGGTTCGCGTTTAAATTTTCGAACAAGCACATCTGCAGCATTTAATCTTAAGGATCCGGGCGATGTTATAACAGGAAGTTTATATCCTTACACAGCATCAATATCAAAAGAGTTTTATTCAGCGACAGAGCCGAGATATGTTCCGGCAGTTATAGCGCAATCAGCAACTGGTCCTGAAATTACGAGTAATGGATCCATAACAAATTTAAGAGCGCTGAAAACGACAATCGATTACTATAGAAATATCTCTCCTCATTTTGAGTATTCATCTTCTACAGATTCAATAACTGCAGGAATACATAATAGAGATTTTGACAGTTCTAGTTTGGGTTTAGTGTCGGTCCCGAGCATATTTTATGGGAGCCAAATAAAGAAAGGTTCGGTTAATCTGGAGTTTTATTATACCGGCTCCCTTATTGCGCGCGCCCAAGACACCAAAAGAAACGGAGAATTGATTCAAACATACGGTGATTCGTCACTGACAGATTCAGTTGTAGGCTTGGTGCTTTACAATGAAGGTTTTGTCATTCTAACAAGTTCAGCAGATCTTTCTGTGAATCAGGATTATTATACTAGCTCAGTTGGCTTAAGCACAGCAAATTGGACTTACTTTGGTCAATCAATTTCTGGCTCCATAACTGCTCCTAGCAGTTCGTTCAATATGGTAATGAGCGGCACAACGAATACACAAGTAATTACAATGTTTGCTAATGCTCCTAAGGGAGAATTAAATCATTCTAATAATCCCTCATTCTTGACGAATGGCGCGGAGACGTTAATTTCAACCAGTTCCTTAGGATACATTGAGAGTGACACGATCGAAGTTAAAAACATTGTTAGCTCTTCTTACCCTGATCCAACCGGATCATTTGAGAAAACAACATATATCTCAAAGATTGGTATTTACGATGAAGACAGAAACCTTATTGGAATCGCAAAAGTCGCAACACCAGTAAAGAAAACCGTAGAGCGAGACTTCACGTTTAAGATTAAGCTTGACATCTGATATCATTGGTAATGATTTTAGGACTAGACATTTCAACCAGTATTACTGGTATAACAATATTAGATAATAACGGCTCAATCATTTACTGCGATCACGTTGATATGCGTAAAGAAAAGAACTTCTTTAAGAAAGCCACTATGATCGAAGATAAGTTAGGTTTAATATACCATAACTTTGAGATCAGTAAGGTATACATTGAGCAATCGCTTCAATCGTTCCGCTCAGGCTTTTCATCAGCACAAACTCTCTCGCTTTTATCAAAAATTAATGGTATAGTCTCTTGGCAATGCTACAAGATCTTTGGAAAAGAGCCACAATACCTCGCCGCCATATCAGCAAGAAAACTGGTAGGCATTAAAGTTCCAAAAGGACAGAAGGCGAAAAAGGTTGTTATGAAGTTTGTAGTTGACAACCTAGAAGACTTTGAGGTAGAGTATACTCGTCACGGCAATCCACGACCCGGTTATGAAGACCGGGCAGACAGTTATGTGATTGCGAAGGCGGGCTATATTAATGAAAGACAAAAAACTTAAAATCTTAGCGAACGTTCTTGGGGCACCTTACCGCTCTAATAGCGAATATCTTTTTTCCTGCCCTTATTGCGAGCATCATAAACGAAAGTTTTCTGTAAACCTTGAAAAGGGATATTACAAGTGCTGGGTTTGTGATACTCGGGGTAAGAACATTTACCGCGTTATTCGTCGCTTTGGAACAAGCCACGACAAATCTCAATGGCGAGAAATCACAGGCACAGTAAACTACGATAAACTTGAAGATTTATTTGCCGAGCAAATAGAAGAAAAACAAATACTTGAAATGCCTGAGGGTTTTATATCCTTAGCAAATAAAGATATTCCTACTACCGGATTCGCTGCTAGAAACTATCTACGAAAGCGCGGCGTTACTAAACAAGATATTGTTTGGTGGAAAATGGGCTATTGTAGCAAGGGAGATTATGAAGGTCGCATCATCATTCCATCGTTTGATGACGAAGGTGATTTAAACTATTTCGTATCTCGCTCCTATGATAGAAAGGCATACCCGAAATATAAGAATCCGCCCGCAAGCAAGAATATTGTATTCAACGATTTGTTTGTGGATTGGAGTTCGGACATTATTCTTGTGGAGGGAGTCTTTGATGCTGTGGTTGCCGGTCGTAATACTGTACCTCTTCTTGGATCCACACTAAAACAACACTCAGGATTGCTTCAAAAGATCGTAAAAGAAGACGCCGGCGTTTATATTGCTTTGGATCCTGACGCAAAGAAGAAAGAGTTGGAGATTATCAAAACTTTATTGGATTTTGATATTGAAGTTTGGAAAGTTGATATTGGCGACAATGAAGATGTCGGCTCAATGAGTAAGCAAAATTTCCAGAAGTGCTTGAATAATGCTACTCTTATCACAACAGACAACTATTTAATGCTGACACTCTCGATGTCGGTATAAAGGATTAACAAAATGAAGCTCACCAAAGCAAAACTACAGAAGATTATTAAAGAGGAACTGGAAGGTTTAGGCGAGACTGACGTAATCGATGATTTTCTTAGCGCCCCGGTGGGCGAGGAGAGTCCTGAACTCACTGAAGGTCAAATGGAGTTATGGTTCACATTACAAAATGCTGAAATGATTGCTTCTTTAGCTGTTATGGCCGCGGCGACTGGTATTCTTGGTATCACAGGTTTGAAAGCATTAGGATCTAAGCTCTATCGGTTCCTAAGAAAGCGCAATCTCAACGCGCGGAACGCAGCGCTCGCGGCGCATATGAAAGCCAGAAAGCAACGTTCAGAAGCGGAACTTATTTTGTTGACTGAGTTTCTCTTAGACGACGACGCCTTCATCGCCGCACTGGACGGTTTGGTGACTTCAGGCTCTCGAAAAGATGTTATTGCCTTTAATAAAAATGTTCGAGCAAAAATAAAGGAATTGGGGGATATGATCCGCACATCCCCTGAAGAACTCCTAAAGCGCTTGCGGAAGAAGGCTGATGCCGGCGAAATCGAACAAAGAGTAGTCAGTGATTTTGAAGAAAAAGTTTCATCGGTTGATCCTGAACAGGATGTTGAAACGCTGCGTAAAGCAGAGCCAGCCTCCTCGGCCCCGCGCCAAACACAAAAGATAAAAGAATCTATAAAAGGAATAAACAAAACGAAACTTACAAAAGCAAAACTACAGAAGATTATTAAGGAAGAGCTCGCCGCTGTTAGCGAAGCAGAACAATATATGGTCAAGTCGTCCCGGGACTCAAAGCTTCATCGACATGCCCCAGACTCCCAGGAGATGGAACTAGGTCTAGAGGTCATCGAGAAGATGAAGTCTGATTTCCCAGCGCTTATAGAAAGATTACAGATTGATGAGGATATTCTTCAGCAGATAACTGCTGAAGCTGTCGCCAGTTCCGGATACGGAGGCTCGGGCGGCAGGGTCTCACTGCACTCGTTCTTCTCCCGCGTCAACAAGTTCTTACAAGAAGGATAAACAAAATGAAAATCGAAAAAGTATAACAACAAAGATAAATAAAATAATACTTGACTAACTCTACCACTGGTGTATACTGGTGGTAGAGTTTTTTATTGGAAAAGGAATCAATAATGGGATACAAGATCGCACATATTGCGGACACACACATCAAGAATCTTAAATATCACTACGAATATAAAAAGGTATTTGAGCAACTTTACGACACTCTTCGTAAAGAGAACGTAGATTACATTGTTCACTGTGGCGATATTGCCCATACAAAGACACAGATCTCCCCGGAGTTCGTCACATTGTGCTCAGATTTTTTTAGAAATCTAGCAGCAGTTGCTCCCACATATGTGATCTGCGGCAACCACGACGGGAACTTAAAGAACAGTAGCCGACAGGACGCTCTGTCGCCCATTGTAAGCGCTTTAAATCTCCCAAACCTCCACCTACTCAAAGATGCTGGTGAAACAGTTGTAGAGCCCGACCTCGCACTCAATGTCCTATCTGTATTTGATGAAGACAACTGGGTTGCTCCAAGTGATCCAACACGCATCAATATTGCTTTATATCACGGTGCTATTGGTGGTGTTTCAACAGACGTTGGTTGGGTAATGGATCACGGTGATCACGACATCGGTGTCTTTGCTGGTCACGATTACGCGTTGCTTGGAGATATTCACAAGACAAATCAAATCCTAGATACAGAAGGACGCGTTCGTTACGCAGGAAGCACCGTCCAACAGAACCACGGCGAAACAAACGATAAGGGATTCTTGATTTGGGATATTGAAGATAAGAACACCTTTACTGTTAAGCATCATATTCTACTGAACCCGAAGCCTTTTGTTACTATTGAACTTACACCAAAGGGTCGTATGCCCAAAGGCACCAATATCCCTACCGGTGCTCGCTTACGTCTTGTAAGTAATAATAACTTGCCTCTTGATATAATGCGCAAGGCAGTAGAGGTCGCAAAGTCTCGCTATAAGCCTGAATCAATCTCATTTTTGAATAGAGCGGCCGGCGAAAGAGGCGAGATTAGTCTTGGAAAGAACTTTAAAGTTGAGAACTTACGAGACATCGCTGTTCAGGAAAGACTAATACGAGAGTATTTAGAAGATTATGAACCGACAGAAGAAGTAATCCAGAAAGTATATGAGTTAAATCGCAAGTATAACTCTCACATTGAAGAGAACGAAGACATTGCGAGAAACGTAAACTGGAACATTAATCGCTTTGAATGGGAAAACTTATTCAACTATGGCGAGAGCAACACACTTGACTTTACAAATCTTAACGGTATTGTTGGGATCTTTGGAAAGAACTATTCAGGCAAATCATCTGTTATTGATGGAATGCTTTACACTATGTTCAACACTACCTCCAAGAACGAACGCAAAAACTACAATATTATCAACCAAAACAGAAAGAACTGTAAAGGAACGATTGAGTTGCAGATTGGCGAGAAGGTATATAACATTGAGAGAAAGTCTGAAAAGTATGTAAAGCGCCTTAAAGGTGTTGAGACAAACGAAGCAAGAACATTCTTGGACTTTACACAGGACGAAGATTTAAGTTTAAATGGAACTACTCGTAATGAGACTGATGCGAACATTCGCAAACAGTTTGGAACAATAGAAGACTTTTTACTTACCTCTATGGCGAGTCAGTTGGATTCACTATCTTTTATTAAAGAAGGTTCAACAAAGCGTAAAGAGATTCTTGCGAAGTTCTTAGACTTGGAAATCTTTGAGAAGAAATTTAAGTTAGCAAAAGAAGACTCTTCTGATCTTAAAGCAGTTATGCGCCGAGTTGGTGATGTTGATTATGATAATGATATTGCTCACGCGGAGGTTCGTAGAGACGAAGCCCAAAAGAAGCTTGAAGTAGATAAGGCTACGTGCTCTATGCTTCGCTCTCGTGTTGCTTCCTATGAGGAAGAGCACAAAGATCTTTCGGAACAGATTGATTCTATCCCAGCAGAGCGTCTTAACATAAAAAAGCTTTTAGAAAGAAAAACGCAACTAACAAACAACGTAAAGAATACAAAAGAAAATATCAGCGAACTCAAACAAGAGATTGTTGATTACAACGATAAACTACAATCTTATGATGACTTCTTGACAACAATCAATATCGAAGAGTTGCTTGAAGAAAAGAAGCAGTATGATATTTTCAAGCGCCGCTACGACGATACAATCAACCGCGCTCGTTTAATGGACAACGACTATAAAACAATGTCGAAAAAGCTTGTTTTGCTTGATGAGGTTCCTTGTGGTAGTTCGTATGTATCATCTTGTAAGTTTATCGCAGACGCCCACGGCGCCTCATTGGAACTTCCAACCCTAGAGAAGACTATCATCGAGAAGATTGAAGAGGCAAAAGATTATAAAGAGAAGATTGTAACAGTTGATTCAGCCGCTATGGTTGCTTTGATTGATAGTTATAACGAAACGATTATAGCCAAGAACGACATTGAGATTGAAAAGCGAGACAATAAAGTATCTATTGAAAAGTTGTTCGCCAAAATCAAAACAACAACCAACGATCTTGAAGAGACAAATAACAAGATCTCTTTGTATGAGGACAACAAAGAAGCAATACAGAATATTGAAAATCTTATATTCTCCCGAGATGAAGTTCAAAATAAGATCAACAAAACAACAACAGAGATATTAGACTTTGAAGAAACCTTAAATACTCACAACAGAACGATTGGTTCTTTGGAGCAAAAGGTAGAGACTCTTTTGGAAAAGAAGCAAGATCTTCTTAACATTCGTGCCGAGTATGCTGCCTATGATTTGTATATGCGATGTGTACATTCTAATGGTATCGCATATGATATTATTAAAAGGCGCCTTCCTGTGATTAACGAAGAGATAGCAAAGACTATTTCTAACATTGTTGACTTTGAAGTATTTTTTCAAGAGGATGGAAACAAACTAGATGTTCTTATTAAACACCCTAACTACGAAGCCCGACCCATTGAGATGGGATCAGGGGCTGAGAAAACGCTTGCTTCAATGGGCATTCGTTTGGCTCTACTATCAGTGTCTTCGCTACCAAAAGGTAATATATTTATTCTAGATGAGCCAGGAACATCTTTGGATGCTGAAAATATGGAAGGCTTTATACGAATGCTTGACTTAGTTAAGACTTACTTTAAGACAGTTATTCTTATTTCTCACTTGGATTCTCTAAAAGATATCGTTGATATGGAGATTACAATAGATAAGAAAGATGGATACGCGCAGATAAGTCAGTAAAGAAGGAAGGAAAGGAACTAAAAATCTTTTCCTTCCCACTTATACACTTGTTTGAAATACTGGTCCATAACCTTTTCTTTTTGTTCGTCAGTAGAGGTATACCATACCCAAACAAATAATTGACCGATCCGAGAGATACGACCCATTGTAAGTTTAACATCTTCCTCAATCCAATCTATATGCTTCTCATCAATATCACCAGGGGATATTCCAAGGTCGATCGCGATTGAATAAATCATATACCAGTTCTCTCGTTCGTATGCTTCCTTTGCTTTCATAAATATTTGTTCTTTTCTCTCTACTTCTCTTTGAGAGAACCCGGAAGCAACTAACTTATCCGGATGTGTTTCACTAGCAATCTTGCGATAAAGCTTTTTGATCACACCTGACTTATCATCGTCAGGTGTATCTACCTCGTCTGGATTAAGATAAAACTCTTCGCCTGTCCCAGCGTCCATAAGAACTTCTTTATTCTTAACAATACCGGTTTGATCCTCGTCGGTCTCAGCATCTATTCTTTTCTGCTTTTCTTCTTCTGCTTGTTGTAGAAGTTGCTTTGCTCTTTCATCATTTAAAGTGTGAAGATTCCGCGTCCAATACTTTCTTTCGCGCCTAGACATATTATCTATTCTGTCTTGGAATGCTTCATTAAAATCTGCTTTGGCTTCAAATACTAACTCTTCGTGATACTCTAAATCAGCATGTACAAACTCTGCTTTCTTTAACATTTTCTTAAATTTAAGTTGGATACGTTTAGACATAATGATGTAAGGACCTATTTATATATGGAGATGAGACATGACTGAAAAAGCAAGACACATATTAGATAGGGGACTAGACAAGCTAGTGTCCAGAAAGTTATTAGCCTGGGCCACTGCGACTGGGTTGCTAATGTTTTCAGACCTACAATCAGCTGATTGGGTTATTATCACAACTGTATATATTGGTGGTCAAACTGTTATTGATGCCGTGACGAAACTTAAAGGCTATGACAATAAATAAAATAACACTTCTTTCTAAGAAAGCGTGGGTGCTAGCCAAAAGGTTTTGGTGGGCAATCGTACTTTTAGTTCTTGTTCTCTGTGCTGGGCTTATCAGCATTGTTATGAGAAACGGAGCACTCTTCAGAAGAGCAATGGATCTCTTTGAATCTAAAAGAGACCAACACGATCAAGAAATAGAAACACTTTCTCATATTCATAATACAGAGATCGCTGAAAAGAACCTTCGATTAGAAGAGCATCTAAAAGAAAAAGAGAACTTGAAAAAAGCTTTTGAGGAAGACTCTGACCGCTTAGACAAAGTAAAAGAAGCCAAACTTAAAAAACTAGTAGATGAAAGCTATAATGATCCAGATAAGTTGGCTAAACAAATAGCCAACACTTTTGGGTTAGAAGATGGCTAGAAAAATACTGTTCCTTTGTTTGTTCTTTTCGTTAATATTCCCGAGCACAGCGGTTGCCGAAGAAAATATAGTTACATCTGTTAAGAAAGGCGATACGATACCTTTTGATGGTATTCTATTATCTTTGGATGCGGCAGCAAAAGTATTGAACGACAAGAGATTCTCGGACACTGAATACGATTTACGTTTGGAATACGAACTAAATCTCCAGAAAGAAAACTACGAACTTCAACTTGACTTTAAAGAGATAGAGATTACATCTTGGAAAGACAAGTATGAATCAATGATGATTCTTAAGACAGCAGAGAACGATCGTCTAACAGATTTGATTATGAAGCAGAAGCCAAGCCAAGGTCCGCTTTTCGTTGCGTTAGGATTTGGTATTGGAACTCTTACATCGTTGGGCATCTTTGCTTTATCTACGGAGATTGTAAAATAATGAGCGTTAAACAAGATTACATAGCAAAACTAGAAAAAGCCATAACACAGAAATATGGCGAAGAAGCTGCTCACAATCCAAAGCGTTTTTGGGATAAGAAAAAAGAAAAAGAGTATATTGAGCAATCACAAGCAGAGCAACAAAAGTTTGCGAAGAATGCTGAATCCCAAGACAAAGTAGAACAAGACGGATTTTTGATAAACAAAAAACTACTTAATAGAGATCATAATAGGACTTGTCCTGTTTGTCGCAGATATTCTTTTCATACAAGAGATGATTTGTATATGAATAAGTTTGAAGCTTGCTTTGGATGTTATATTCAGTACATTGAAGGTGGAAGAGAAGAAAGATGGGCAAGCGGGTGGAGACCCACAGAGGAACAATAAGATGGCATCAGTATACGACATTGTAAAAGGAATCAACCAAGCAGCCGCAAATGCTTATGACGGAGCACACGATGCTTCTTTACAGGCTGATGATAAAGCACGAGAAGCTGGTCTTAAAAGAGAAGACGGTCATTACATTCACGACCGTCGAGTAATGGACGGTTTTGGTGTTAAGTTCCACGGTCCTATTCTTCGCGTCACATACCAAGCGGAGACAAGAATTAAAGAAGTCCAAGACAATGGCTTTGAAGGTGAGATTGAGCAGCGTCTACAAGATATTGCTAGCTTCCTAAAGAAAGAATACAAAGCCGTCACGGGTGATACACTAGCCTTAACAAAGGAAGGTGAGCCACATATTTTAGTGCAGCGTATTTCAAACTACCGCACCGACGTACAGGCTCATTGTGATTATCGCATCGGCGGTTTAACTGATGTGGGCGAGGTTAATAGCGGATCTGATAAAGAGCGCGCCGACAAAGCAATCAAAGATTTTCTTGCTCTAGGGAGAGACAAAGCCAAAAAGCCTTCAAATGTGAAGATCTAATATGGCTGCGCTTACAAAGCAGGAAATCTTAAAAGAAGTTGTTAAAGCCGGTAAAGACCCGGTTTACTTTACGACAAACTATTGTAGGATTTCTCACCCGCAGAAAGGCTTGATTCCTTTCAAAGCATTCGATTATCAGCAAGAGTTATTAAAAGACTTCCGCGATTATCGTTTCAATATTATTCTAAAAGCCCGTCAGTTGGGCATTTCTACTATTAGTGCTGCGTATGTAGCGTGGCTAATGTTGTTTCATAAAGACAAGAACATTCTTGTTGTCGCGACAAAACTACAAACAGCAACAAACTTAGTTAAAAAAGTAAAAGCGATTATTAAGAATCTGCCGAAGTGGATGCAGATCTCCGACATTATCGTAGACAACAGAACATCGTTCGAACTCTCTAATGGCTCACAGATTAAAGGTTCTTCAACATCTGGTGATGCTGGTCGTTCAGAGGCGCTGTCGCTTCTAATCATTGATGAGGCTGCTCACGTTGAGAAACTAGAAGAGTTGTGGACAGCACTATACCCCACACTATCTACTGGTGGTCGTTGTATTGCTCTTTCTACTCCAAACGGTGTAGGTAACTGGTTCCACCAAAACTGCGCTGAGGCAGAGGCTGGCGTTAATGATTTCCATATGACGACGCTCATGTGGGATGTTCACCCTAACCGAGATCAAAAATGGTTTGAAAAAGAAACCAGAAATATGTCCAAGCGCCAGATCGCACAGGAGTTACAGTGTAACTTCAACGTTTCTGGCGAGACTGTTATTCACCCGGATGATTTACAGTGGTATTTAGATAAAGTTACGGCGCCGGAGTATCGCACTGGTTTTGATAGAAACTATTGGATCTGGGAGAAATACAATCCAGAGAACCATTATTTGATTGTTGCTGATGTTGCTCGGGGAGATGGTAAAGATAATAGTGCTTTCCATATAATAGAACTTGCAACACTTAAGCAAGTCGCAGAATATGTCGGCAAATCAACACCAGATGATTTTGCTGATATTCTTTATAATGTAGCAGCCGAATACGGCAACCCTATGTTAGTGATTGAAAATAATAATATTGGCTTTGCTGTCCTTAAAAAGTTGATTGATAAGGAGTATCCTAATCTCTATTACGCAACAAAGAGTGACCATCGATATGTGGACCCGCTAACAGCACAATGGCAATCAAATGTGATACCAGGGTTTACAACTTCTTCGAAGACAAGACCTCTAATAGTTGCGAAAATGGAAGAGTTTATGAGAAATAAACTAATTACGATCAACTCAAATCGCTTGCTTACTGAAATGAAGACATTTATTTGGCATCACGGAAGACCCCAAGCAATGAGAAGTTACAATGATGATTTAGTAATGTCGTTTGCTATTGGGTGCTGGGTAAGAGATACAGTGATTGTAGAAAGCCAAAAGAACGTAGAGTACAGCAAGTCTTTCTTATCCGCGATTAGCACAGCAAAAACAACTATTTCTACAACGATTCCAGGGATGCAGGGCCACAAGGTGACGAAAGAAACAGAACGCGCCAAACAGGCTATGGAGCACAACTACCAATATATTGGGTTACTAAAAGGTTAGAATAGAAGATGGCTAAGAACAAGAACAATACAAGGAATCCAGCGTCACCGCTATTCAAACGATTGACTAGAATGCTATCTGGTCCGATCGTTAACTACCGCACACAAGTTGCGCGACAAGAAAAGAGAGCAGATCTAGATAAGTATCGTTATCGTTTCCGTTCAATGTCCGGACAGGAGTTTAAAAGACACGACTCCAATATGTCCCAGAACTATAACCTTTTCACATCAGCAGCATTTAGAAACCAAAACAGAGCAGAACGATACACAGACTTTGAGCAAATGGAATACATGCCAGAGATTGCTACTGCTTTGGATATATATGCTGATGAGATGACTACATCAAATGAGTATGATCGTCTATTAAACATTGATTGTCTCAATCACGAAATCAAGACTATTCTTGAATCTCTTTTCTACGATGTGCTTAACATTGAGTTCAACTGTTTTGGTTGGGCACGATCAATGTGTAAGTATGGTGACTTCTTTCTTTATATGGATATTGATGAGAAGACAGGCATCACTTCTGTTATTGGTATGCCGAACAACGAAGTAGAACGTTTAGAGGGTATGGACGAGTCAAACCCCAACTATGTCCAGTATCAGTGGAATGGTGCGGGAATGACCTTTGAGAACTGGCAGGTTGCTCACTTTCGCATTCTTGGAAACGATAGATACAACCCATACGGCACATCTGTTTTGGATCCGGCACGGCGCATTTGGCGCCAACTAACGCTTCTAGAAGATGCGATGATTGCTTATCGTGTTGTTCGTGCCCCTGAGCGCCGAGTATTCAAGATTGATGTTGGTAACATTCCGCCACAAGATATTCCACAGTATATGGAAAAGGTTAAGTCGGAAATGAAGCGGAACTCTCTTGTTAATGCTAACACAGGAAGAGTAGATCTACGTTACAACCCACTTTCACTTGAAGAAGATTACTTTATTCCAATGCGTGGTGGCGTTGGTTCTGAGATTACATCGCTCCCTGGCGCCAAGTCTTTGGACGATATTGAGGATGTTAAGTATCTTCGTGATAAGTTGTTTGCAGCAATCAAGATCCCACAGTCTTATCTAACCAACCTTGAAGGCGGGACAGAAGATAAGACTACCCTAGCACAGAAGGATATTCGTTTTGCAAGAACTATTCACAGACTTCAAAGATCATTGGTTTCAGAGTTAGAGAAGATGGCGATAGTTCACCTTTATACACTAGGTTTCAGAGGTCAAGATCTTTTGGGATTCAAGATTACTCTAAACAACCCGTCACGTTTAGCCGAGTTACAGCAACTCGAATATATGAAGACAAAGTTCGAGACTGCTACATCAGTTCCAGAAGGCACATTCTCAAAGCGTTGGGTCGCAGCAAACATTCTTGGAATGTCCGATTCTGAGTTCCTTCGCAACCAGCGCGAGACATTCTATGATCGTAAGTATCAGCAATCGCTAGAATCTGTTGTCGATGAGGACGCCGAAGCAGAAGCACTTGGGGGAGACCTCGGTGGAGGCGACCTAGGCGGCGGCGATTTGGGCGGTGATCTAGGTTTGGGTGATGATGAGATTGATTTAGGTGGAGACGAGGGTGGCGAAGCCGAAGAGGAAGATGTATTACTATCAACCCCCGGTCGCAGAGAAGATAACCCAACCCGACACGAAGGTGCGGCATATAAGAAAGTTGATGTCGATAAGCGTAGAGGTTCATCCCAAAGGCACTCACAAGGTCCAATGAAGCGAGAACTTAAGAGAATGGTGCGAGGACCAGAAGCAGGAACAACATCACGAACAAAGTTCCCTGGGCGCGTGGGGATCCCTGACCTGAAATCACTTGTTGGTCTGGAAGAGAAAATTAAACCTATTTATACTAGAAACGAACAGATTCTTTTTGAGAACACAACAAAGGTTCGCTCTCTAGTAGAACAAATGGAGAAAAAAGGAGACCGGGAAGATGAAGCATAATAAGAAAAGAAATACCGCTTTTATTTATGAGACTCTTACAAGAGAGTTAACGAAAGCCATTGTAGACAAGAATGCTGAACGAAAGTCAACTGTTCTTTCTATCATTAAAGAAGGGTTCTCTGGTGAGTCTGTATTGATTAGTGAACTTGAACTATACAAAACTTTGCTTGAGACGAGAAACATCAAAGCGAACATTGCCGAGAGAATGCTCCAAGAAACAAAGTTTGCTTATTCCAAGATTGATTCCTCAGAAGTATTTGATGCGCAGTCACGAATGATTGCTGCTATCAATAAAGAACTAGGTAAGGATGTGTGGTCTAACTTTGTTCCAAACTTTAAGTCTCTTGCTTCTGTTAATGCTATCTTTAATACAAAGACACCAGTAAAAAGCAAGGTTCTTTTTGAGCAGGCAATAGTTGATGCTATGAGCGCAGAGACAACTCTCTCCGAATCAAACAAGTTAGAATCTATAGACAACCTAACTTACAACTCATTTATTAAGAAGTTCAATAGCAAATACACAAATCTTATTAAAGAACAAAAAGATCTTCTTAACCAATACATCACAAGTTTTGCGGACGATGGCTTTGAACTTCGTGTTTATTTAAACGAAGAGTTAGGAAGACTTAAGAGTTTAGTTAAAGCCACAAGCGAAAACACATCCGAGCCTCTTATCTCGCAGAAACTAAACGAAGTATCCGAGTATCTTGAAGAGTTTAGAAAGCGAGATTTTACAGACGGAGACTTAAACAAGATTCTTAAAACACAAGAACTTGTACAGGAACTAACTTAAAATGATTAAGATTACAATCGGTGATCCCGAACCACACGCAACAGTTGAACTTAAAGCGCGGCGAGCGCTAGATGGTTCGCTTCTTATAATGGATCACAATAAGATTGATATCGCTGTGATGCCAAAGCAAATGAAAATCACAACCATTCCAAAGACAAACACATCAGAGGATGTATATCCATATCAGGATCGTTTGTTAGAGTTGCTAGCAGATAAAGGAATCATTGACCGGTCTTCTATCCAAGGAGGAAATGTGTTTAGATCCTTGGAAGCCGCAATCTTTGAAAACGATGATATTAACTCACTTCAAGCCGCAACTTATGTGATTGCAGAGTTCATCAAATACGAGGCAGAGCACGAGAAGATCGCTGACGAGTATGAGAAAGAACTAGAAGATATGTATACTCACCCAACCGATCAAGACTCCACCGAATACGGCGAAGTTCCACAAGGTGCAGAAAAGGGTTCTATGCGTCCTGGCTATTACTACAGTCCACTACGCAACAGGTATTAGGTTATGTCTGATATGAAACTTATAATGGAGAACTTCCGCGCTTATCAGCTTGATGAAATACTTCCATTCGGTTCCAAGAAGAGAGAAAAGGAGTGGGAACGAATTGCTGCTGGTGGAATCGATCCAGAGATAAAAACGGTTGGAGATTTGTCCAAAGCCATTAGACTTATGCGTGCCACAAATGCTGGTGGAGAGGTTGGAAAACTAGCCGCAGCCACCATAGCAGATGCTCTACCCGGTCTTGGAAATATTAAAGCAGTTTATGATAATGCTAAGGACGCCTCCAAAATTGTTAAAAATATGTATGGCTTAGGAGATGATGTAAAGACAAATACAAATTTGGATAAGTTAAACATTGATGACAATGTATCAAAGATTGTTGACGATCCAATTGAGATGGCATTTTTAAATTATTTAATAAAAGATTTAATTCCATCATTAGATCCAGAAACTCCTATGAAAAAATTTGATATTAATAAGCAACTTCAAAATTTCCTTATTAAAAACTTCGATGGCACCACAGTAAAGAAATAGCAGAGGTTTACTTGGAACTATTACATTTTATTCTTGCCGCTTACGGCATGACATTCATTATTGTTCACGGACACATCTTCAATAAAATACGCCCTTCCTGTGCTGCCTGGGGCGGTTTCGGTCGTTTATTTCATTGCTGTTTGTGTATGGGATTTTGGGTTGGTGTGTTTCTCTGGGGCATAAGTCCATATACAGAACTATTTATTTTTGATCTTACACTTGCAGATGCTTTCATTTGTGGGTGTATTAGCGCTGGAACATCATACTTGTTAAGTATGGTGGTAAATGATTACGGGATCAAGTTGATCCACAAAGGAGGTGAATCATGAAAAAGTGGCAAATCCAGCCTGTGCGCCGCTGCTGTTCCGGCAGTTGAATATATGTGGGGGTGAAAGCCCCCACGTTAAAACTTTTTTTTGAGAGAACAATAATGGCACGTAGAAAAAACATAAAACGAATTGATCCAAGATATTTCTTGAACGAGACGGTAGATCGCTTAAGCGAGGCTGACGGAGAGACAGCGGAAGAAGTTGCAGAAAGAATCAACAAGATGCCGGGATCAATGAAATTTACAGCCATCGATGACTTCCATTATATGAAGGACGGCAGCAAAGAAATGGCGTCGTATTACCCGCACGTTCAAGATCTGGCGGCTTTTGCAACAGAAGTACTGGAACTATTAGGTGAGGTATAGGGTTTAAACAATGTCTAAGCAATTTTTGAGAGAACAATAATGGCTAAACTACTACGAGAATTTTATGAACTATGCGAAGGCGGCGTCTGTCAGGATCTACTGACGGAATCCGAGAAGCGCTTTGTCCGCGATGGCGGTATGATGCTTACTGGGAAACTTCAAGAAGCAGACGTTCAAAACGGAAACGGACGCGTATATCCTCGCAAGATTATGGAGCGAGAGGTTCAAAAATATAAAGCCCTTGTAGAAGACAACCGTGCCTTGGGAGAACTTGATCACCCAGATTCTTCTATTATCAACCTAGTAAATGTCTCTCATATGATTACAGAAGTTTGGATGGATGGTTCTTCTGTAATGGGTAAATGTAAAGTCCTTAATACACCGTCCGGACAAATCCTCCGTGCCTTGGTAGACTCTGGGGTAAAGATTGGAATATCATCCAGAGGTATGGGTTCCGTTACAGAGAGAATGGGCAAGACGATTGTGGAAGATGATTTCCAGTTGATTTGTTTTGATATTGTTTCAGAGCCATCAACACCTAACGCTTTTATGGGACTCCAAGAAAGTAAACTTGTAAATGAACAAGTTACCAAAAACAACAAGATTATTAATCTTATGAATGAGATTGTGGGAAAGTAAGTGAAAAAGTCAGAACTAAAAAAGATTCTTAAGCCTCTTGTTCAAGAATGCATTAAAGAATCACTATTGGAAGATGGACTTATCTCTGGTATAATCGCTGAGGTTGTTAAGGGCGTCAGCGTACCACAGCCAATCGTAGAGGCTCCACCCAAGGATATAGTGACCGAAAGAATGAAGGCAAACGCTTTTGGTAAGAACCAAAGCAATAAACTACAAGAGCACCGTAGCAAGCTAATGGCGGCTATTGGTGGTAATGCTTACAACGGAGTCGATCTATTTGAAGGAACGACTCCTGCGCCGGCACAGGCTTCCCCAACAGCACAAGCTTCTCCAATGTCTGGACAAGCCGCTGGAGATGCTGGGGTAGATATTGGAAGCCTCTTTGGATCCGTAGGGCGAAACTGGAACGCCCATATGAACGAAATAAAAGAAAGTAAGTAAAATGGCTACAAATGTAAAAGTTGTTAAAAGACGTGGAGAACCAAACGAGAAGTTGATTCGCCGGTTCACACGCAAATGCAAGAAAGAGAAGATTCTCGAAGAATACAAAGAGAAGACTGGGCACTATGTTAAGCCTTCAGTTATTAAACGACTTAAGAAGCAACAAGCGATTAGAGAGCATAAAAAGAATATGAGAAAAGAGCAGGAGAAGCTCTCTAGGTAGAAGATTATGTCGGATCCAAAGAATAAATGGACGCAGCCTGATGCGCCACCACCACCAATGTTCTTTGGAAAGAACGAGCGCGATCTTGTAAAGCAAGTCAACGATGAGTTAGCAGAGAGAGTTGTCGGTCAAACGGTCGCTTATTATTCTGTTAGTATGACAGATACAAACTTTAACTCAACGTATGGTGAGGCAATAGACAAAGTTACACTTCCGCCTGTTCGTGTTTATGCTTACATCATTGTTGATAACGAGCAATCAAATGATAAGTATGGATATGAATACCAATCCAAACTTACAGTCAACTTTCATCGACGGCGCCTAGTAGAAGATCAAAATCTTTACATTAGAGCCGGCGATTTTATTCAGTATGGCGATTTATATTACGAGATCGTAAAAACCTATAATGATACAAGATATTACTTTGGACAAGTAGAACATAAGTTTCAAGTAAGTGCAGAGTGTGTTCGCGCTCGTAGAGGTCTATTTAGAGTTAAGGAAGCAACTACAAGACCTTAAAGGAGTAACAAGTGAATGTCCGATCCAAAAAATAAGTGGACAAGACCGGGAGCCCCTCCCGCTCCTATGTTCTTTGGCGAGAAAGAACGCAACCTTGTAAAGCAAGTTAATGACGAGTTGGCCGAGAGAGTTCTTGGACAAACAATCGCTTACTATCCTATAAGTCTTGAGGATTCAAACTTCAACGATATATACGGCGAGGCAAAAGAAAAAGTAACTCTTCCACCAGTTCGCGTCTTTGCGTATGTAGAAGTTACTAATGATCAGACCAACACAAAGTATGGTTATGAATATCAAACAAAACTAACAGTCAACTTTCACAGACGCAGGCTTGTAGAGGATCAAAACCTTTATGTTCGTGTTGGAGACTTTGTTCAATACGGTGACGTATTCTACGAGATTGTAAAAACATTCAATGATACTCGCTACTACTTTGGTCAAGTAGAACATAAGTTTCAGATCAGTGCTGAATGTGTTCGTGCTCGCGATGGAGCATTTAGAATACTTCCAGAGGTTGATCGCCCAACACTTAAACAAGAAGAAGAGACAGACATCTCTTCCCCAGCACCAAGACCAGTACCTTATCCTCCATTAACCGCAACTTATATTACAGTTAATCCTGAGACAAAGTTGCCGAATGAACGTGTGCTGACTGCTGGAACAGGAATCACAATAGCAGATTCGGGCGCTGGTGGTGCTATAACCATTACATCAACAGTTGCTGGAGCAGCTGGGCCAACTGGTTCTCTTCAGTTTCAACAGGGCGGTGGGTCGTTTACAGGCAGCGCGAACCTTACATTCTTAAGTTCTTCTGGTCGTTTGGGCATCAACACTGATACACCAACAAACTCTCTAACTATTATTGGAGATTTCTCTGCTTCTTCGGATGCTTATTTTGGTAATGATGTATATATTGCCGGAACGTTGTATGGTGGTTCGCCATTGAAGATTGCTGGCGCCATTCAGATTCACGATGTTACTAATGGCGGCGGCGTTGTTGCTAGTTTTGGTGATGTGTCGTCTGACGGCTCAGTTAAAGTTTCTGCTAGTTGTGGTTTGTTTACTGATGTAACAGCATCTGCTCATGTATCTGCTAGCTTGTATTATGGAGACGGCAGGTATCTCACGAACGTTGCTCGCGCCCAAGGTGGTATGGGATATCTCCAATATTATTCTTCTAACGACGGCAAAATATCAGGAAGTTCAAACCTTCAATATCTTACATCAAGCAACACACTTTCTGTAGTTGGTAATGTTAGTGCCTCTTCTAATATATCATCATCTTACTTTTATGGCGATGGGCGTTATCTTACAAATGTTACAGCATCTGCGATAACAACTGGCGACGGGCCGATCGGCTCCTTACAGTTTAGAGTTGATAATCCGATTGCAAATGAAATAAGCGGAACAGCAAATGTTTTATACGATCTAACAAACAATAGCTTTAAAGTTGATTCCGGCTTATCACACAATAGAGTCTCGGTTTTATCAAGTTATACGGCGTCAGCAGGAAACTATATTCTTGGGGTATCGGCGGTCCCATCGAGTATTTTATTTAATGCTTTAGATTTTTCTGCAGGACAAGTTTTGCTTGTAAAAGATGAGTCTGGATTGGCGTCATCCGACAATACGATTATTCTTAACCCTTCGGGATCACAAACGATTGACGGAGCCCCTGCCATCTATGTTGAATCACCATATGGATCCGTGCTTTTATATACTGATGGGTCCGACTGGTTCATCTACTAAAATAAAATAAAATAAATCTGATTCTATCTCGTCTATGGTGTATATATTCTAGAGACTGATATGGGTATTTTTTTAGATTCTTTCTCCTCCTTAGTGTTACCCTAAATTTTTTTGATTATAGTCTCAGTCATTTAATCTATAGGAGGATTTAAATAATGGCATATAAATTCCAAAGAGGAGAGGCAATTCTCTCCGGCGCTCTCTTACAAGAGGGTAACATTGAAATCGAAGAAGGTTTCAGTTTCTCAATGCATGAGCAGACAATCGTTGATACAAGCCGCAACCTCACAGTTGCAGGTATCTCTGGTTCTGGAAACTTGCAGGCTGGCGGCACAGTTCGCCTTGACGGTGTAGCAGACGCTACAGCAGTCGTAGCTGACGATATGTTCTACATCATGGACGACAGCGACAGTCTAGTAAAGGCTGCAGAAATGTCAGCCGTTCGTGATCTTTTCTTCGGCGCTGTATCCGGTGACGCTACAGTTGCTGCTGGTGGTGCTCTTACCATCGCTGCTGATGCTGTTGAAAGCACAATGCTTAACGATAACGTAATTAGCGGTCAGACCGAATTGGCTCACGCTGATATCGCTGACGCTGATGAGCTTATGATTTCTGATGGTGGCGTTCTCAAGAAGGTTGGACTTGATAGTCTTCAAAACCACTACTTCGCTGCTATTTCAGGTGATGCCACAGTCGCTGACGGTGGTGCTCTAACAATCGCTGCTGATTCTGTTGAAGGCACAATGCTTAACACTAACTCTGCTGATGGTTCAACATTGGAGCTTTCAAGCGACAGTCTTTCTGTTCTTAAGGTTCCAAACGCTCTCTCCCAGGGTGACGGCGTTGCTGCTTTCTCCTTCGATGGTAGTGGAACAGCAACAATCGCTCTCTCAGCTTCCGTAGCTGGTAACGGCTTGGGATACTCCAGTGGTGTTCTCGCAGTTCAGGTTCACGGTAATGGTGGTATTGAGCTTGCTTCCGATTCACTTCAGTTGAACATTGATGGTATGGATGCACTCGGTGGTGCTTCTATCGCTCAGGCTGATGAGTTCGCATTCTCCGATGATGGAACAGTCAAGAAAGTTACATTCTCTAACTTCGAAGACAGCATCTTTGCTAACGTTAGCGGTCAGGCTGCCCTTGCTGCTGGTGGTGCTCTTTCATTAGATGTTTCTGCTATTACAGCACAGACAGAGATGACTGGTGATGTTGAAGATGCAGACGAGCTTATCATTTCTGATGGTGGTGTTCTTAAGCGTCTTGACTTCAGCGTTCTTCGTGACGCTGTATTCGCTGACGTTTCTGGCGATGCCGCAGTTGCTGCTGGTGGTGCTCTTACCATCGCTGCTGACGCTGTTGAAGACTCCATGGTCAACGATAACGTTGCAACTGGTCTTGCAGGTGTCGGTCTCGCAGCTTCTTCAGGCGTAATGAGTCTTGACCTCAGTGAGTTGTCTGATGTAGCAATCGCTTCTGGCGACAAACTAGCAATGCTCGACGCAACTGACTCCAGCACAAAGCTTGAGTCCATTGACGATATCGCGACACTATTCGCAGGCGACGGTCTTTCCGCTGCTTCCGCAGTACTCGCTCTTGACCTCAATGAGCTAACTGGTGAGACACTTGTCGTTGCTGCCGA
>Ga0098056_1000270_pt1 | contig 21509 bp, 28 predicted proteins | sample 17BtaG_FD_92583 | JGI IMG/M metagenome (GOLD analysis project Ga0098056, IMG submission 92583) | Marine viral communities from the Subarctic Pacific Ocean - 17B_ETSP_OMZ_AT15314_CsCl metaG | ecosystem: Environmental > Aquatic > Marine > Oceanic | place: Subarctic Pacific Ocean | collected...
TCCTTTTACTTTAGATGAAATTTTATTGTAGGTATTCTCATCTATTTCTTCATAAGGAGCTTGATCGAAACCATGGTCATTGTGAAGCAAAAATGAAACACTTTTAATATTATTTTTATAATGCTTTCCAAGCCATTCTTTTATTTCTCCGAGTTCTTCTTTTTTGTAGTATACAGTACAAGATACAGCGTTGTCGGACCAATCTGATTGGATTTTTTTGATCAAATCTAGCTGATCTACAGCTTTCATATCTTTTGCTAATTTAGCATTTTTTCCTGATTCACAAGGGAACTCTACAATAACAGTATCTCTATTAAGGGTCCCATCAAAGTTTTTAACAAACTCTACATGGTATCCCATACTTTTACATGTCTCTACCAGAGCGTCTTGACTAGACATTCTAACTCGACGGATATAGTGCTGAGAGTAAGCTGGATGAATCCCCGGGGTAGATCCTGCAAGCAAGCTTAAAGTGCCACTAGGTTTTACAGTGGTGAGTTTAATACTTTCAGGCCATCCTTGTTTTTTGCTCCATTCTTTATCGTATTTTTTTAGAGCTTCATAACAGTCACTAAGCCATTCTATTTTATTGTCATCAAGTCCTTGGCAAATACCTGTGACCCCTTGTCCAATACGGAAGTTTTTATGAACAATTTTATTAGTATCTTCATGGATAAAGGGAAGAGCACAAATAGCTTTTTGAGTTTTGTAAAGTAACGTAGAGCATTCAATCAACTCTTCTTTTGAGGAGATATTGTTCAAGTAGAGTTCTGATAAATTACAGCACTCTTTATCAGCTAGGGAAATTTCTCCGCAAGGATTGGTTCCTTCGCAGTTCTCTTTAGCTTTTTCTCCGGTTCTGCCAAATTTAGAACTTAAACGCAGATTAAAAAATCCATATGGTTCTCCATTCCCAGCATATCCATCCCATACCCCTTCCGCTATGTGGTCATAACTGTCGCAGTAAATAGTGTTATTGCTCATAGCTCTCCAATTAGGAATATTTCCTAAATCCCAGCGTTTAGCTTTAATATAAAGGTAATCGTCGGGGTCGCCCAAAGCAATTTCTGCTGAACGTCGAACATTTCCTGCTACGACAACTGAACCAATAATGTTTGCAATGTCTAGGACATCAAGACTTCGGAGCTTCTTACCTTCTCTTTTCTTTATTACTCCCGTGATTTTTTCAAGACCTTCTACTAAGATCTCAGGACCACTTGCCGTGCCTCCAAATCCTCCTATCGGTTTTCCTGCGCTGCGAACAAGTACGGTAGAATAGCTAAATGATTTACCCGTTACGAAATAAGCTTCGAGGACTTTACTTAAAAGCCTAACCCATCCCTCGCGGCTATCGGGAACAATAAAATCTGCATCATTTGTATTTTTTACAGTAATATTGACATCTTTTTTAATTCTGGGGATTTCATGCACATCTTCTCTTCTGATAGAATATCCCACGCCTCCTCCGAGCATTAAATTTTCAAAAATGAAACAAAAATCTTCTGGCTTCCTTATCGCAGTGAACCAACAATTAAGTAAACTGTTTCCTCCGAATCTGTCTACAGTTGAGGTGCCTAACTGCCACAAACCTCTTCCTGCAAAATTACATTTTAAGTTAAATACTAAATCAAATAACTTTTCTGCTTCTTTTTTGGTATATCCTGCTCCTATTTTTTGAGCCCCGTTAATACATCGAGCTACTGTTTCTGGCCACTCTTCAAGCTGCCCGTTTTCTTTGATTCTAGCATATGTTCTCTTGTAGACTATATAACCAAGTCCGTTAAAGCCCCAGTTGGGCTGTTTGTTTAAATATTTGTTTAGAAAATCGTTAGATATTATGTTTTGAATTTCGCTCATTGTTTTAAAAAGTGGGTTTACAAACCTTAAGTAGGTTAGTTTAATACGTGCTTAAATATTGATAATGCGGGATTGTAAAGTCAAATTATTTTTCGACTATCTTAAGTTTTTCTTTAACTTTTTCTTCCATTTTAGTTAAATAAACTTCGGCTTTCTTTAGACCCTCTTCAGTGTGGGGAAAAGCTCCATAAGACCAGTTCCTTTGAGTAGATTCGACCAAGTAATACTTTTTATTTCTTTTGTTTTTTGGCATGATTTTTGACGAAATTTACAATTTTTAATTCGAGCCTGATAAGGTTCTTTTCAAGGATGTCTAACTGGTTTTTCTCAAGAGAGAGCCTATAGATTAAGATTTTTAAAGACTTAGAGTATTCTTCTTGTTTGTTTTCTAATTCTGTTTCTGGAAAAGAATTATAATTTTCTTCTAGTTCGTCTATCTCATTAAAAAGTATGTGAGCTTTTTCTTCCCAAAAATTAACACTATCGAAACATAACTCTACTGAGTTTAAAAGCTTTTCTCTTTTTTCTGCAAGTACTTTAACAGTATCTTCAAATTTCATTTACCAATGCCTTTCTAATTAAAGAAAGTTTTGAAGTTAGAAAACCTTTGCCACAGTTTTCGACCGGGTCTTTTTGCCTGTTAAGTGAGTCTTGGTGAGTTGTAAACTCTATTAATTGATCTATTAATTGTACAACTTGATCATGGGTATCTCTATTTATATTGACGTTGTTATCCATTTTAGAAAAGGTTATTAAAAGTTTTACTCGAAGTCAATTATTTTTACACAAAAAAACCGGGCCGAAGCCCGGTTACTATCACCTTAATCAATTTTTATTTCTTTAGGCTTATATTTTTCCTTTTTCTGTAGGTTAAGGGTCAGTATACCTTTCTCTAAATGAGCTTTAATAGTGTTAGGGTTAGCTGATTTAGGAATAGGGTATGACCTACCGAATTTAATATCTTCTCCTTTTCTTTTTGTTTTCCCCTGCAGGATAATATACCCCTCTTTGTTTAAGTTAATTTTGACATCTTCCTTGTCATAACCCGGCATCTCTACCTCAAGGGAGTAAGTGTCTTCCTCTTCTGAGAAATAGGAGTCGTGATACAAAGACTCTTCTAAGTCTGCTAGTAACGGCGCTGTAAGGTTAAACAGGCCCCGGTTTGATAATGTGTTAGATATATACATATACTTAACGTATAGCAATAGGTGTGCCAATATGTCAACCTTTACTTTTCCCGAAGAAAAATAGGTATTTTATTTTAAACCTTTTGAATTGAGTCAGTAAGTCTCAAAATATGAGACATTTAGGGTCACTTAGACTCGTACGTTAAGGATCTTATATCATACATAGAAATAATTTCAGTTTCCAAGGGGTTCTCTCGCTTAGATATTTCAAAATATTCTTCGTCGATTACCTTTTCAACTTTTCCTTTCCAATTCGAAAGGTTTTTTCCACGTACAACCAGAACTTCGTTTCCAACCATTTTTGAATTGTACGACATTAAGTCATCCTTTAGATCGTCTTTTTTCATATTACTCTCCCGAACTACCGAATCCTCCGGTACCTCTTTGTGTGTCGTTTAGTGTTTCCATTTCTGCCCATTCTCCTGAATAGCATCGTTCAATAATAAGTTGAGCTATTCTATCTCCCGGTTTGATATCAATTTTGTTTCCTGATCCAAACATTGATTCATAAACCGAAGGTGTAAGATTATAACCTTCAAAGTTTAGGTTTATCAATAATATTTTTACTTCCCCTCTGTAAGTCGAATCAATGACTCCTGCCATAACATCTATACCTTTTTTGACAGCAAGACCACTACGTGGAGCTATTCTACCATAATAACCTTCAGGGATATCAAGACTGATTCCGGTTGAAATTAATTTTCTTTGCCCCGGTTCTAGTGTCACGTACTCTGTAGAAAATAAATCGAAACCAGCATCAGCAGGATTTGCCTGCTCTGGCTTAACGGCTTCTTTCGTGAGTTTTTTATAGCTTATCTTCATGTTTTTAATTTCCGTAAGAGAGGATACTCATTGAAAATCAAAAGTCAATCTTTTCTTTTTCAAGGAAATAATAAAAATATGGTTGACAAATGTAGACATGTCTCATAAAAGAGCAAACACGTAGCATTTCTGCCTTGTTACGTTAAAAAGGTAGGCAGGTCCGCAATCTTATGTGTCCGGCTCTACTGTGGAGACTTGTAACCGGAGGAACCAGCGGTGTTGAACTTAGCTGGGCGAGTAGTATAGGCGATGTCATATGGGTGTAAACTACCACACACCCAAAAAAGGCTAACCGGGGAGTATTCTCAGGAAAAAGTAAAAGATTGCCGATGTTTTGGAGTAAACCGCCAAAAACGGGAAAAGTCTCCGTTTCACTTCGACTTTCTAGGAAAAAGTTTATTATTATTAAAATAAATACAACTAAGTTGAATAAAGTTTAATTAACAGTATGGAATTTAAGTTTAAAAATATAGGAATATCAGGAGTAGCAGGTTCAGGAAAGAACACTTTAGCCGAACTTATTGGGATTTTTTTAACTAGAATGGGTTTACCTGTGGAAGAAAGGGCTTTAGCACATAATTTAAAATCAGAGGTAAGGTCTGCATGTAAAGAATTGTATTCTATTGACCCTTTGACTTGCTCAAGAGATGATAAAGACTTGATAAGACCGATACTGGTTGCTCATGGAGAAATAAAAAGAAAATCTTCATTAGGAAAACATTGGACAGGTTTGTTAGAAAAAGATTTAGATCGTGATAAAGTAAATATTATTACAGATATTAGGTACAATGAATATCCACAAGACGAGTGTTATTGGTTAAAAAATCAAATAAATGGTATTTTAATTCACGTTTCTCGGTACCAAGAGGTGGGTGAAGAAAGAGTCTTTGTAAAACCTGCAAACATTCATGAGTTACAAAATGACTCCAAGGTAAGAAAAGATTCTGATTATATACTCAATTGGAAAACAGAAAAAGACCAAAATAGACTGGTGATTAATTCAAAAAGCTTGTTTAAATGGCTTAAGAGAGTTTATAAATAAATTTTTTAAAAATAAAATAGAAGATTTTAGTAAAGTTTCATATAATATTCATGCAGACACTTATAGTGTATTCTTTTAAGTGTCTAAGGAGTGTGGATTTATGGAAAAAGGAACATGGGATATTTTAACGGATAACTGTCTAGTAGAAAAGGTTAAGGCTGAATCTTGTGAGGACAGTTTATTGGAACTATCTAAAAGGCATGCAGGGTTATGCTTTAAGATAATGAAACGGTACTCTAAGAGTTTTTCGGTTAACAACATTAATATTAACGAAAAGCATGCTGAAAAAAATTTAATTATTTGGTATTCAGCGAAGAGTTTTAACACTGAAAAGAATGTTAAATTTTCTACTTGGCTAGCTAATCAAATTAAATATAACTGTCTTAACGAGTTAAACAAAAAATCAAAAGACAGGTTAGTCACCCTTGAAGATTATATGCTGGATGTTCTAGATGAACGTCAGGAAGATAAGGATACAAGAATCTTTGAATATACTGAGAACATACTTTCTCAACTAAAGGACTCTAGAGTCCAAGAGATTTTTTCACTCCGCTACTCTAAAGAAGAAAAAAAACCTTCATGGTCTTCCATTGCTTCCAAAATGAATATGAGTACTCAAACTGCAATAAATCTGCATAATAAAGGTTTATCCATGCTTAGAAAAAAAATGGATAGCAAAAAACTTCTGGATAATATTTAAAAAAACTGTTGACTTCGGTCTTGAACTACTACAATATTAAATCTCTTATGTCTAACGAAGAAAAGAAAAACGACTGGCAAGAACGCGAACTAGGCGCTCTATGGGCAAAAAAAAGTAATAACGGTGCCCAATATATGACTGGGCACATTCAAATGAAAGGTGGCATGACTGAAAAAGTTCAGCTTGTTGTGTTTAGAAATAAATCTAAATATAACGAGGATGGATCTGTTAAAAGTCAAAACGCTCCAGACCTTCGCATTTATATGAGCGAAAGTTTGGAAGAACGCTCCAAGAATAATGAAGCTACTCCTGCGCCTGTGAAAGCACCAGAGAGCAGCAAAACAACCGAAGACCCACTATTCTGATGTCGGATATAGCCTTACATCTCCCGATTAACGGTGTAAGCTTCGGTCAGGTTAGCACTGCCCTTCTGCGTGAATATTACCAGAAGGGCGTGCAGCCTTTTATTTTTACAATTGGCCAAGTTGACTTAAGCTCACAAGAACAAGACGCAGACTTTACCAAATGGATAGAGTCTTGTATTAAGAAGTCTTTTGAAGAGTATAAGCGGGATATTCCCGTCTTTAAATTATGGCATTTAAACCATGAGAGTCTGTCTTCCTATGGTCGAGATCAATCTCTTTTTAGTTTTTACGAACTTGATCATCCCACCTCTTATGAAGTTAACATCGCCAAGAATCAAAAAAACTTAATTTTCAGCAGCAACCACGCCAAAAATATATTTGAAGCAGTAGGTGTTCAAAACTGTCACTATGTACCTCTAGGGTTTGATAAGAATAATTTTGAAGTAAAAGATCAACAATATCTAGAAGGTAAAATTGTATTTAACTTAACTGGAAAACTGGAAAAAAGAAAACACCACAAAGAAGTTATTAAATCATGGCTCAAAAAGTATGGTAATAATAAAAATTACGTTTTGCAATGCGCTATAACAAATCCATTCCTTAAGGAGCAAGATTTTAAAAATCAGGTATCTCAAATTTTAGAAGGCAAAAGTTATTACAATTTGAACTTTCTTGGACAAATGCAAAAGAATGTTCTCTATAATGATTTTTTAAACTCGTCTAATATTGTTATAGGTATGTCGGGTGGAGAAGGTTGGGGCCTACCTGAATTTCAATCAGTAGCTTTAGGTAAACACGGAGTTATTTTGAACAGTTCTGGCTATCAAGACTGGGCTAATCAAAAAAATGCCGTTATGGTACAACCTAACGGTAAAGAAGACTCTAGTGACGGAGTGTTTTTCCGTAAAGGTGGTGCATTTAATCAAGGTAATATTTTTACTTTTAATGAGGATGAGTTCATTGCTGGTTGTGAAGAAGCCGTAGAAAGATACAAATCTTCACCAATCAATGAAGAGGGTCTAAAACTTCAAGATGAATATACTTATAAGAAAATGGTAGATTCAATTGATCAGATAGTAATAGAAGGATAAATCAATGCCTGAGTATATTTACGAACACCCCGAGACGAAAGAACAAATAACAGTTTTTCAAACTATTCATGAGTCGCATGAGTATTCAGTAGATGGAGTTCAGTATGACAGAGTATACACTGTACCAAATGCGTCTATTGACACTAGAATAGACCCTTTTTCTCAAAAAGAGTTTAGGGAGAAAGCTAAAGCTTCGACAATCGGTGATTTATGGGACCAGTCAGGAGAAGCTTCTCAAAAAAGAAAAGAAAAAGCCGGAAACGACCCAGTAAAAGAAAAGTTATTTAGTGATTATCGTAAAAAGAATAAAGGTGCTAAACATCCTCAGGATCGGCCTAAAATCAGTAACCCAAACTTCACTATTGAATGATAAAATACACCGTTATAGACGATTCAGCTATTAACTTAGGTGGCACTTCACTTACCTTAGACGCTATTACTGAACCTTTTAAACATGAGTGTGAGTTTATTAAAACATCAGACTTAACAAAAACTTACTTAGATTTCAAACACCCCAAAGTTTGGGTTATCGGGAATACCATGGGCCTTACAAAAGAGTCTTACGAAACTCTAATGCAAATAATTGAGACCCAAACCACTGTTAAAATAGATTTTGATTATGGGTTTTGCAGGTTTAGAGGTCCAACGCCACATAGAATTTTAGGTAATAAAGAATGTGATTGTTTAACTAACCCTGAAACAGCTACTCTTAGAAATATTTACAGTTATATAAAAAAATACACCTCTAAAATTTTCTATATGTCGGAAGGTCAAAGAAAAATACATGAGGTGTCTTTGGACACGCCTGCCGAAAAAACTAAAGTGCTATCTTCCTGTTTTACTAAAGATTCTTTTGCGAAAATGAAAGAATATCGAAGTAATCAGAAATCAGATAAGTATGCTATTATTGACGGTCATCCGGGGTGGCACCAACAGGCAAAAGGGGTAAGTAAGTCAGTAAATTATGCTATTACCAAAAATTTACCTTATGAGGTATTTTCAACTGAGACTCATGATGAAATGCTCCAAAAATTAAGTAATTATAAAGGTTTAATTTTTTTACCAATTATAGAAGACACATGTCCTAGGGTTACAATCGAAGCAAAACTGATGGGTCTTGAAGTCATCACCAACGAAAACTCTCAACACACTTTGGAGGAGTGGTGGAATAAACCATTAGATGAAATTGAGAACTATTTAAAAGGAAGGCCCGAGATATTACATCAGGAACTTATAAATTTGAGTTAATCGCCAGAATTCACGGTGATTGCCTGTATAATCTAAAACGATTAGTCTCCAGTGTCTTAGTTCAGAGTCACCAGAACTTTAGAATTCATTTAGCTATTGATAAAACCTCACCTGAGGTTATTTCTTTGTGTAAACAGATAGAGTATAACCCTCAATGCGTTATGCCTTTTCAGGTATCATGTCCCGATGGAAGTATAAAAGTTTGGGAGAATGAAGGCGATAGATTGTATTCAGTTGCTAACACCATGCGTGTTCTAGACTCTCTAGATTTTGATGAGCGTATTATCGGTGTAATAGATGCAGATGATCAGCTATGTGAAAGAAAAGCTCTACAATGGATAAATAGAGCGTATTGTAGCGGAAATGTAGGAGCAGCTTGGACAGGTAATATCTGGGAACCTTATGGAATGAATTTATGCTCAGATTATCTAGATGATTCTCAAGATGTCTACAAACACCCTTGGGTCAGTAGTCATTTCAGAACTTTCCTTCTTTCTAATTATAAACAAGTAAACCCTGAAAATTTTAAAGATGAGAACGGAGATTGGATGAAACGGTGTGAAGATCAAACCTTTATGCTCCCTATCATTAATATAGCTCATAAAAATAAACAAATAACTCATTTTTTAGAGAACCCCTGTTATCTTTATAGAGGTTACCAAGAAATAGGAGGCGAAGCTCATCAATATCAATTAAATTTAGCAAAGTTTATACGTAATAGAGGGTTTGTAGAATGAGATTTTTTATTAATAATTGCAACCCTACTGGAGGCCCCGGCATATTTGGAGGTAGATTAAAAAAACAACTTGAAAAAAATGGTCATACATTTTGTAACCCATACCATCTTTCTTTAGCAGCTTTACCTCCTCTTGATAAAAACATATCAATTATCCAAGGGGATAGAATAGCAGAATGTCATTTAAATGTACTTAGGTTGGATGGTCTTTATTTTGATTCTGAAAGTTCAAATAATGATCAGATGAACTCTGGTATATTTAAAAGCTTCGATCAAGCTGACCATATTGTTTATCAATCTCAATTTTCCAAAGACATGTATCATTCTTTTTACGGAAGGAAAGATCCTAGTCAAGAAAGCATTATCCACAACGGATTGGATCAAGAAGAATTTTTATCTAATGTAAAACCTGTAAAACTATCTGACCCTGTATTCTCTAAGTATGGCAAGATATGTGTCGCGTCAGCATCTTGGAGAAGGCACAAAAGACTTGAAGAAACAATTGAAGCTTTTAAAGATCCTAAGTTAAAAAATGTTTTACTTATAGCGTTAGGAGGGATGTCTTACATCAAGGATAAAAGCTCTATCCCAGATAACGTATTACTTACGCCCTTACTTAAACCTGAGCAGACGGCTTCAATTTATTGTATGGCGGATGCTATGATTCATTTAGCGTGGCTTGATTGGTGTCCTAATACTGTTGTTGAAGGTCTTTCTTGTGGTGCGCCGGTTTTGTGTTCTCACAATGGAGGAACCAAAGAGCTTGTAAAAGATAACGGGGTTGTTGTACAATTGGAAGAAGATTACGAAATAGGCGTAAGGGTTCCTTTGTATAACCCGCCAAAAGTAGATACCAATATAATTGTTGACGGTATTCTAGAGGTATTAGAAAAACCTACTATTTTTGATAGACTAGATTTAGATATAAAAAATACTGCAGAATATTATGAAGGAATATAATCAAGAAACTTATAATAATACCGACATTCCCTTGGAGTATGGTAAAATATTTGAAGTCATAAACCTTGAGACTCAGAAAAATAAAGGAGTAAGCGATAGGGAAATTTCTCTTATATCTAAAAGAGCATTCTTCTTAACTCGCTTGGCTTTAGAACATAACGTCTCAAATATAATAGAGGTAGGCACCGCAGCGGGCTGGCAATTTTATTCTTTTTGTCACTACCTAAACACAGAAACACCAAATAAAGGGAGTATTTGGAGTTGCGACGTCAGAGATTACAGACATCCAGAGTATATAAATAAATACCCAGAAATATCAAATTTTGTAGAGGGCGATTCAAGTAAAATGTCAAAATTAATACCTGATAATTTTAAATGTGATTTATTTTTTATAGATGGTAATCATGATAGAGGCGCTGTCGCTGAAGATATAAATAACTTAAAAAAGTTTCAGTCGGAAAATCCAATTTGGGTTTTTGATGATTATGATCAGAGATTTGGTATTTACGAAGAAATAAAAAACATAGAAAGTAAAGCCAAGGTTAGTTCTGTAATAAGCCCTAACTCAATTAATCAATCTATAGAAGAAAAACCTAATCATATGTTAATTACATGGGGGGAAATTTAAAAAATGAATAATACAGATATTAATAAAACTTACGAAGGAAGGACAGTCTTAGTCACTGGAGGAGCTGGGGCAATTGGTAGCAATCTAGTAAAAAAACTATCTAACTTAAAAGCTAAGACCGTGATAGTTCTAGACAACATGGTCGCTGGTCATCAATGGGCTCTACCCCAAAACAAAAATGTTTTGTTGGTAAAAGGTGATATAAACGATGATATAATGCTCAAAAGAGTTTTCGCTGAGTCACCTAGTATAGTGTTTCATTTAGCGGCATTTTTTGCAAATCAAAATTCGGTTGACTACCCTGAGAAAGATTTATCCACCAACGGTATGGGAACTTTAAAACTATTAGAGTACTCAAATTTGACTAAAGTTGATAGGTTTGTATATGGATCTTCAGGCTGTTCTATTTACGGAAAAGAAGCTCCGCTCCCTCTAACAGAAGAGTTCATGTCCTTAAACCTTTCAAGTCCATATCAAATAACTAAAATGTTAGGTGAGGTTTATTGCAATTTCTACAAGGCTCACTATGGTTTAAAAACAGTAAAAGCAAGGTTCTTTAATTCATACGGCCCGGGTGAGGTCCCGGGGCAGTATAGAAATGTTATTCCTAATTTTATTTATTGGGCTTTGAAAGGACTACCTTTACCCATAACCGGAGACGGAAATCAAACTAGAGATTTTACCTACGTAGGAGATCTAATTAACGGATTGCTGGCCGCAGGTTTAGAAGATCAAGCTATAGGTGAAGAGTTTAATTTAGCAGCCGGAAGAGAAATTAAAATAGGCGAGCTGGCAACAATGATTAACGAAAGAACCGGTAATAAAGCAGGTATAAAAACTATACCCAAAAGAGTCTGGGATACTAAAACTAGATTATTAGCGTCGGTAGAAAAAGCTAAAAATTTAATTGGTTACGAACCTAAAACATCTTTTGAAGACGGCTTAGATGAAGCTGTCAAATGGTTTAAGGAAAACTGGAATGAAATAGACAATAGTCATTCGTTTCTTCCCGGCGCAAGTTCCGCTCATAGAGAATCATGATACTAATATGTTATGGCACTAGACCTGAGTTTATAAAAATTCAGCCCCTGATCAATGCGTTAAAAGGTAACGTTCCTTATAAGCTGCTTTTTACCGGTCAGCATGCGGACATCGCTAATTTTCAATATGATTATAAATTGAATATTAAACCACTTAAAAACCGATTAGACTCTATTTTTTCATCTTGTTTAGATTTAGATGAGTCTATTTTTTCTGGAATTGAAAGCGTTATGGTTATGGGAGATACGGCTTCCGCAGTAGCTATGTCTATCGCAGCTTTTAACAGGGGTCTAAAATTGCTTCACCTTGAAGCTGGTCTAAGGACTTACGACATGGTCAATCCTTACCCCGAAGAAGGTTATAGGCAAGTTATAGCTAGATTAGCTGATGTTCATTTTTGTCCAACTAAAGAAAATAAACTGAATCTAGAAAAAGAAAAAGTAGGTGGCTCTAAATATGTAGTGGGCAATACTGTTTTAGATAATTTAGTAGGGGTAAAAACTTCATATACAGATGAAGTGATAGTAACCTTACACCGAAGAGAAAATCATTCTTTAATTATTGACTGGTTTAAGGAGATTTCTAAACTAGCTCTAGAAAATAATAATTTGAGGTTTACTATTCCACTGCACCCAAACCCAAATGTTAGTAAGTACAGAGACTGTTTAATAGGGGTGAATATAGTTAAACCATTACCCTATGAAGAAATGAAAGTTAAAATCTCTAACTGTAGATTTATTATATCCGACAGCGGAGGACTGCAGGAAGAGGCAAGTTTTCTAAAGAAGAAAATTATAGTTTGCCGTAAAACGACAGAAAGGCCAGAAAGCTTAGGTCAAACAAGCTTTCTATGCTCTTCCCCTCAAAAACTTCAAAAAATTTTTAATAAAGTAAGTTCAGACTTTACAGTAACATATACCAATAGATGCCCCTTCGGAGACGGTAACGCATCATCAAAAATAACAAATATCTTAAGGTGAACAACTTCATACTAACTAATGATCCAGACCACGAGACTTTAGACTTAATTAGACCTCTCTACGAAACTTTCGAAGAGGTTAATTTAAAAGTCACAACCGCAGTCTTTTGCAAAATGGAAAGCAACTCAGCTGAACCAGATCTTTCATACGCATGCCGAAAAGGAGAGACTGACTCCCTAGAAAATCCAGCCTATAGAGATTTTTTATTAGAACAGAAAGAAAAAGGACACGAAATAGCTTTTCACGGGTATTCTCAAATTTCGAACACTAGGGAAAAATTTCTGGAAGGTTTAGAAATATATAAAGACATCTTTGGTGAATATCCCTTTACATATATTGAGCATGGAGGTAAATACGGGCATCACAAAGACACGGAATGTAAAAAAGAAACATTAAAATATAAAGGTCGAGATAAAGATTCTGAATACTATATAGAAGACATACTATGCGAAAAAATAAAATGCGTATGGGCTTTTCATGATTTAATCAACCAACCTTACATGCCCCCAGAAAAAGAAGCTTATTTTCATGATGATTATTTTTACAAACTAGACGATTTAAAAAATTCCCCTTTATTCCTTAGAAGGTATAGGTTATTCCAAGCGAGTACTGTAGATAGAGTCAAAGATCTTTTTATAGGGTATACTCACTTTGGGTACAGAGGATACATGCGCGATCATCACACTTGGGAATATTGGGCTGATGGAAGACACACCAATCCTATAAATAATATTTTAGGATTTTTGGAAAGCAACAACCTTACGTCAACTACGATTAAAGATTATTTAAATGAAAACTCAAATAATAGCAGATAGGCAGAAAGCGATTACGCAAAGTTACAAGTGGAACAAGTACAAAAGAGCTAACTCTATATACAATAATTTCTATTTACCCGCAGTAGAAAATTATTTTTCAGATTACTTTAACGTTTTTATAGAAGTTGGCGTTTTCGAGGGAGACGTATCCTTGCTTTGTTCTGAAATGTTCAGAGAGGTACATGCTATAGAGATAAGCGAAAAGTTATGTAAACGACTCAGAAAAAGGTTCCAACTACAGACTAAAAAAAACATTAAACTTCACAAAGGGGACTCTCAATATCTTCTACCCAAAGTTTTAAAAAAAATAAGTGAACCTGCTTTTTTTTGGTTGGACGCGCATTACTCTGGCCCAGACACCGGCGGGGACCCTGACTACATACCTATACTCGAGGAGCTAAAATCGATAAGAGATTGGAACCAGCAATGTATAGTTATTATAGATGATGCAAATAAATTTGGAAGCTCTTTAGACCTACCAGACGTTCCTGATAGTGGGTATCTAGCACACAAAGTAGATTGGACTCATGTAAATACTGAAAAAATATACAGTGAAAATAGCCATCACTTTAACCACAGTTATTGGGCAGATGAAAAAAGATTAGTTTACATAAAAAATGAATAATATTATATACTTTAGCAAGTTTGGTTTAGATTTATATTACGAAAGCCTTCGAAAAGCTTTTCTTCGAGACTCCGAAGTCAACCTACTTTGCTATGGACCAAGTTGCCCAGTTTACAACCCACAACATACCATCGATGATGTGGTAAAAATGAGCGGGTTCCCCAAGGTTGATCTTTTATTTTTTTCCGCAGGGTGGGATTCAGATAATTCTTTAGAGACTGTAGACCCCCATCCAAATATCAAACCAGCCGAAACTGATATTAAAAAGTTTTACCTACTAAATAAAGAATATAAAAAATTAGATTTACGGTTGGAATATGCTCAAAAAAGCAACTTTGATGTTTGCTTTACCGTGCATCATTCGTATAAAGATTGGGAAAAAAAAACTGGCCTCAGGTTTGAAAAATTACCTTTTGCGGCGGATCAAAACATTTTCAAAGACTATAACCAAGATAAAAAATATGATTTTGGTTTTACCGGAAGCTTACATAATTACAAAAATGATGGCTCAGAGATGGGTAAATTTAAAGAAAAGATGATGGGAGATAAATTCAAAAACATACGAGAAAGATTTTTAAGCTACCTCGCTTCCTCAGATATCTCTAAAACCATAAACATCTTCCACTCTTATAAATTTTATCATGGTGTTGAGTATTCTAAGTTAATTAATAGTAGTAAAATTTGGTTCTGCACGCCTTCTGCTATAGAAATAGTTGGAACTAGATTTTTTGAAATAATGGCCTCTAAATCCTTGTTACTTTGCCCCGAGAGTGATGTTTATGAGGGTATTTTTGATACAACTAAACACTGCGTTACTTTCAACCCTGACCTTTCCGACGTTAAGGAAAAGATTCTTTACTTTTCAAAAAATAAAGAAAAAAGAGAAGAAATAATTCAATCCGCCTATGAACATTTCTTGAAAAATCATACTTGGAACCATAGAATAAGTAAGATTAAAAGTTTAATAAAATAATGGAATATTCATCTTACATAGACTTACAAAAACAAAAAACCTGCGATCCTGTAAGAAGAAAAAAGTGGCTCAATGAAGAGTGGGCCTTAAAACTTAACGGTTTTAAAAAAATTTTTAATAATAATATTGATTTTATTGGTGAAAAATGCTTATGTATAGGAGCAAGGACAGGTCAAGAAGTTCAAGCTTTAATTGACATAGGTAAAGATGCTATTGGTGTTGATTTAATCCCTCACGAGTCACTAGTGGAAGAGGGGGATTTTCATAATTTAACATACGAAAATGAAACGTTTGATTTTGTTTTTACTAATGTTTTTGACCATGCACTTTACCCTGACAAATTTTCCTCAGAAGCTTTTAGGGTTCTTAAAAAAGGCGGGTATGGATTATTTCATTTACAGGTTAATGCTCCAAACGACGAGTACGGAGTTAATGATGTAAATGATTTAAATAAAGATTTTTTAGATTTTTTTACAGAAAAAAAGGTAGTCAAAAATACAAGAATTTTTTATAGCGAGTTTTCCACTTTTAATCGTGAAATAGTATTAAAAAAATTATGAAGCATTTAGTAACAGGCGGGGCTGGTTTTATAGGTTCAGCTTTGGTAAAAAAACTTGTAGAGCAAGGACACGAAGTAGTAGTTATAGACGATCATTCTTCTTCTGGCGGAGAACTCCTTAACGAAAATTCTTTAAAATCATCAGTTAAAACAGTTTGTGGAAATATATCTTACATTAAGACACAAACAGGTTTGCACAAAAAACTCCTAGACGCTTTTGAAGGTGTTGATACTGTTTTCCATCTAGCTGCAAAAGCTAGAGTCCAGCCATCTATTAAGGAACCTGTTCATTTTAACGCTACTAATGTAGAGGGAACCCTAAATATGCTAGAGTATTCACGTAAAGCTAAAGTTAGAAGGTTTGTATTTACTTCTTCCTCATCTATTTATGGTAATACAGAAATTATACCCACTTTGGAAGATACCCCCCCTAACCCATTAAGTCCTTATGGTTTACAAAAGTTAATTGGAGAACAGTATTGCCAATTATATTCTAGAATCCACAACATGGACACTGCTTGTCTGAGGTATTTTAACGTGTACGGAGAAAATGCTCCGACTTCAGGCGCTTATTGTTTAGTTATAGGTAAATTTATTCAGCAGGCTAGGGAGGGCAAAAACTTGACCATTTATGGTAAAGGTGATCAGAAAAGAGATTTTACATACTTGGGTGATGTTGTAAACGCTAATATACTGGCTTCGAATTATACAGGTAAATTTTCTGGAGAAGCTTTTAATATAGGTAACGGTGAAAACAGAACAGTACAGCAGATTGCAGATGCGTTTAAAATCCCATGTGAGTATTTACCTGAAAGGCTAGAACCAAAAGAAACTCTAGCTTGCAATGAAAAAGCAAAAAAAGTTTTAGGTTGGAAACCTACGGGTGATGTTTTAAAATGGCTAGAATGCTATCTTCCAACGGTTCTGTAAGTATATGAAAATATTTTTAACAGGACATAATGGGCTCGTAGGGTCAGCTATTAGGAGAAGACTAGAAGCGGAAGACGTAGAAGTTATTTACGCTAATAAACATAGTTTAAATTTGTTAGATCAACGGGCTGTCGGTTATTTTTTTGAAGCTAACAAACCAGATGTAGTGATCGATGCTGCTGCAAAAGTTGGAGGTATTCATGCGAACAATGTTTATCCTGCTTCATTTATTTACCAGAATCTACAAATTCAGAATAATATCATTAATAGCGCTTACGAGAACAATGTTAAAAAATTAATTTTTCTAGGAAGTATTTGTATTTATCCTAAGTTTGCGGAGCAGCCAATTAAAGAAGAGTATTTATTGACTTCTCCTCTTGAACCTACAAACGAACCTTATGCTGTTGCTAAAATAGCAGGGGTTAAAATGTGCCAAAGTTATTATCGAGAGTATGGTTCTGATTTCTTTTCTTTAATGCCTACTAACCAGTATGGCCCCAATGATAATTTTCACCCTGAAAACTCTCATGTTCTACCTGCTCTTCTCCGCAGGTTTCATGAAGCTAAAAGAGATAACGTTCCATCTGTAGAGGTATGGGGTACAGGTAAAGCTAAAAGAGAATTTCAATATGTTGATGATCTTGCAGATGCTTGTGTTTTTGCTTTAGAGAACGTAACTTCTGATGATATTTATAAAAACGGGCTAACCCATTTAAATGTTGGGACTGGAGAAGAAATATCTATTGAGAAACTTGCAAGGAAAATTGCATCAGTAGTAGGATACGAAGGCGATATAACTTTTCAAACTGATAAACCTGACGGTGTCTTAAGAAGAGTAGGAGATAATTCAAAAATTCACAAGTTGGGATGGTCTCATAAATACAGTTTGGACGAGGGGCTAGATTTGACTTATAATTGGTATAAAGAAAATGCCTAAAAGAGTTTTAGTTACCGGTATTACCGGCCAAGATGGTTCCAATATGGTTGATTACCTTTTGGAAAATACTGATTGTCTTGTCTATGGGATGAGCCGAAGATCCTCCAATATAAATTTGGACAACTGTTCTACTTTTATAGACGATGAAAGATTTCAATTAGTTTATGGCGATTTAACTGATGGATTTTCTCTAGCTAAGTTAGTTCAAGAAATACAGCCAGACTATTTTATTAATTTTGCTGCTAACTCTTTTGTTGGATGTAGTTGGGATATGCCAGAGCATGTCATGGACACAAATGCTGTAGGAACAGTTAGATGCTTGGAAGCTATTAGAAGATTTCAACCTAAATGTAAATTTTATAGCGCCGGAAGCTCAGAAGAGATGGGGGATGTAGATTATGTCCCACAGGATAAAGACCATCCGCCTAAACCTAGAAGCCCTTATGGAGTCTCAAAAGTTGCTTCTAGATTTATTGTAAAAGTTTACAGGGAATCTTATGGTATTTTCGCAGTACATGGTATTCTTTTTAACCATGAGGGTATCAGGAGAGGGGAAGAGTTTGTAACAAGAAAAATTACCAAAGGTGTAGCTCGTATATATAAATCCTTACTTGACGGTAAAGATTTTAAACCTTTATCTCTTGGCAATACTGATGCTAAACGAGACTGGTCAGATTCTGAAGATTTTGTTGATGGAGTTTGGCGGATGCTTAATCAGCCAGAGCCTAAAGAGTACATTTTATCCAGTAATGAAACCCACACTGTTAAAGAATTCGTAGAAGCTGCTTTTTCAGAAGTAGGTATTGAAGGTTCTTGGCAAGGTGAGGGGGTAGATGAAAAATACATTTCTTCAGAAAATGGCGTGTTAGTTGAGGTAAACGAAAAATATTATAGACCAGCCGAGGTAGACTTACTTTATGGAGACTCAACCCCCGCAAGGGAGGAGATAGGATGGTCCCCTAAAATATCTTTCACAGATTTGGTCTCCAGAATGGTCAAAAAAGACGTTGAGCTTTCTCAATAATTTTTTCTTGACTTTCTGTCTCACCTGTACGACCATGTAGTCATGGCCGCAAAACGGAAACGTAAACCTACCTTAAATCAGCTTATCATTAATAAGCTTTTGGATGAGCCTAAAGCCATCTGGAAAAATAAAGGTATCGTTTCAAGAGAAATGGGCTTCACTAAGAAGTTGATAGAAAAATATCCATTAGAAGCGTTTTGGAAAGCTCTTCCTCTTAAATTTAGTGCTGAAAGTCTAGCTTGGTATATTTCTCCCCAAGGGTGGACTTATTTAAAAGTAGAGTATGCTAAATTTTCCATGGAGGTAAAAGGTATTGACAAACATGATATTTCCGATTCTAAGTTCGGAGAAAATAAAATAATTTCTAAGAAAACAAAAACAATAGAAGAGTTCTTAAAATATGGCACCAAAAAAGAAAATAGTTGAGGGGTTTAACCCAGTAGATCAGATTCAGTCTTACTTAAAAGACCACAAAGACGAGCATTTTAATTTCGAAGAAGCTCCTAGTTATGTAGTTTCTAGTGGAAGTCTTTTGCTGGACAACGAGATGTCTGGAGGGTTGAGACCCGGCGTAATCAGAGCTTCTGGTATTTCTGAAGGAGGTAAAACATCAAATGCTCTTTCATTCGCTCGTAACTTCCAGAAAACCCTAGATAAAGGAATGGTAGTTTATATTAAATCTGAGGGTAGACTTTCTCCAGATATGATAGCTCGTTCAGGGGTTGATACGTCACCTGAAAAATGGTTTGTTTATAAAAGCAACATTTTTGAAAGCGTTCTTCAGTTAATGAGGGAACTTATCATGAATAACCCTACAGATCACAAATACTTTTTTATCATTGACTCTATGGATGCAATGGTACCTAAAAAAGATATGGACCGATCTTTTGAGGATTCTGACAAAGTAGCAGGAGGCTCAGTATTAAGTTCTAATTTCTTAAAGAAGATGGCTCTAGGACTTTCAACAAAAGGTCACATCTGCTTTATGATTTCTCAGGTCAGGAGTAAGGTTAGTGTTAACCAATATGAAAAAACTGACCCTAACCTAACGAACGCTTCAGGTGGAAATGCTCTTCTCCATTATTCAGATTGGATTTTAGAGTTTCAACAAAGGTTCAAAGGAGATTTAATTCCAGCTAAATCTGATAAGCCTGAAGGTCATTACTGTAAAGTGATATTCAGAAAGACGGCTAACGAAAAAACTGGAACTGTAGTCCGTTACCCTATTAAATATAGAAGGACAGACGGTAAAAGTATTTGGGTAGAGTATGAAGTTTTACAGTTCATGATGGAATGGGACATGGTTGATGTGAAAGGTCCTTGGATTATTATTAATGAGTCAATTATTGAAGAACTTAAAAAAGCCGGTATAGAGATGGAATCCAAACATCAAGGAGTAGACAACTTTAGAAAATATTTGGAAAAAAATACAAAAGGTTGCCAGTACTTGTTTGAAAAATTCAGAAATGCTTTATCTCCTACTGAGTGAAACTCTACGACATTAGTGGAAAACTTGTAAATAAAGGGGTAACGAAGTATCGAGTAAAATGGGAGAAAGAATGTAGATCTAAATTTCAATACAACGTAAAACAGTTTTTTAAAACGTTTTGGTATGGTCAAGTTTGTTATGAAGAGTTTCCAGTATATGGAACTAGAATGAAGGTGGATTTGGTAAACATGACCAAAAGAATAGCTGTTGAAAGTCAAGGTGATCAACATGAATCTTTTAATAAATTTTTTCACAATAATTCTAGGGCCAATTACTTAAGATCAATGACAAGAGATCATGACAAAAGAATATGGTTAGAAAACAATGATTTTAAAATCATAGAGATTTTTGAAAAAGAGGTAAACTTACTGTCAAAAGAGTATATTCTAGATAAGTTTGGAATAGATATTTAAAATAGTGTAATATTTTCATATAAATGAGTAAAAAAGAGAGCACTAGAATACCAGAACCACTTCTGGATCAGATTAGTGAATGGTCTTGCGGGGGTTTTATGTTGTTTAACTTTGATGAAGAAGGTAATCCACAGGTCTACTCCAAAGTGGAGAGCGAAAAAAACGCTATGTCGTTGCAATACCTTGTGAATCATTGGACTCAGGCTATGGAGTCTATGAATTCAGACGCTTTTATTAACAATATGACTGGCTCGTTCTCAGAAGACCCAGAAGAAGGATACGAAGAAGGATACGATGATGAGTGATACAAATATTAACGAATACTACCCCAAAGAAGAGGTGCCACCAGTAACTTTAACAGCAGGAGAATCTTTAAAACCTCAGGTCTCGGCTCCAGATGAAGAACAAGCAGTCGTTAATGACTCATTATCTTTACAGGCAGGGGTTGATGATTTAGGTATTGATTTACCTGATATCCCACTTCCTGATGATGACCCAATCGAAGATTCTATTAAAGATGAATTTGACGATGCGGCATTTAATTTTGCTATAGTAGGTGTAGGTCAGGGAGGTTCCAGATTGGCAGAATCTTTTTGGAACTTAGGATATCGTCGGGTATGTGTTATTAACACAGCTCAACAAGATCTTTCTTTAATTAAAATACCTGAAGCTAATAAACTTTTAATTGGTGATGGAGGAGCTGGTAAAAATCCTGACGCGGCTGATGAAGTTTTCAGGACTCGTTATGAAGATATTCTTGATTTCCTTAAAAAAACTTTTGGGAATGGTTATGAAAGAGTATTAGTTTGTGCAGGAGCTGGTGGAGGAACCGGTGCTGGAGGGGTATCTCGCGTTTTAGAAATTTGTCATGATTTAAATCAATCCCTTGGAAAAGAAACTAAGGACACTGACGCTAAAGTCGGCTGCATTCTAGCTTTACCCACAAAAGGTGAAGGTATTAAAGTTCAGGAGAATGCAAAGAAAACTACACTGAAAGTGTTAGATCTCCAAAAAGCTGGAGTTATTTCACCTTTAGTGATCTTAGACAATGAAAAAATTAAACAACTTTACCCCAAATTGAGTATCA
>Ga0098056_1000272_pt1 | contig 21445 bp, 35 predicted proteins | sample 17BtaG_FD_92583 | JGI IMG/M metagenome (GOLD analysis project Ga0098056, IMG submission 92583) | Marine viral communities from the Subarctic Pacific Ocean - 17B_ETSP_OMZ_AT15314_CsCl metaG | ecosystem: Environmental > Aquatic > Marine > Oceanic | place: Subarctic Pacific Ocean | collected...
ATTGTTCGCTAATCTGAACAGCACGTTTTTGTAAGCCTTGTATTTGTAAGTCTCTAGCTTGTGCTGCATTAATTCTGTTTTGCTGGTAGTAAGCTTCTTGTTGTTTAGCTTTATTAGAAGCGTCTATAAAACCGCCTATTCCTTGAGCGATTGATAGTGCTGTCAATGGTTCCATATTATATCCTCACAAATTCTAAGAAGGTCTTGTTACCAACACCCCACGTGTCATGTCTCTTAATGAATACGCATCCTATATACTTTAACCAGTTGACTGCTTCTGTGTACTCAGCGTCACAAGCATTGGTTAATACTGGATACTTCTTGTTTAGCCTGTTAATCCATAGAAGAGACTCACGTGCAAATTGCCGCCAACCTTTCTTTAGTGGAGGGGCTGTAAGTAGCCAAGGCATACCTGTCATATCATCTATACCAACTATACCATACATACCAGCTAGTTCACCTGTCTTTGTTACTACAATAGTCCAACATTCTTCTGAGTGATCAAAACCTTCTTGTAATGCTACCTTAACACTGCCATGTGAGGCTAGTACTTCCTGTGTATCTTCTGGTCTTAAGTTTGTTGCCAGATGATCTACATCAGCCTGTACACTTGCTCTCACATGTAGTGTCATTATAGTCTCCTTGAGCGTAGGACGTAGAACCCTTCCCACTCTGCTGATTGGAAGATGCAGGGTAGAGGGTTATCACTTTCTAATACAATACTTACTGAATTAGATTTACCTATCACACCAAAACGGTATGTACCAGACTCAATAGCAGCACGATTAAGTATGTTAGCACCACTACCTACTACACGGCCTGTAAAGGTACGCACATATGGTGTACGTTTAAGAGGCGTTACGGTTACAGTAAAAAAGCCTGTATTGTTATAAACAACAGCATAGTTTCTTAATTGTAATTGTCCAGTAGTAATAGGTTTGTTATCTTGCTTTAGTACAGGCTCAGAGAATTGGTATTTAAAGGTAAACGGAATACCAGCAAAGACTTTCTCAGAGTTAGCTAACTTTGCAGCTACCTCACTAAGTAAAATAGTTTCTCCTGTTTGATCTACATATATTACATTAGAGTCTACATAAGGTATAGTAGTAAGTCCACCTGTTTCTAACATTACGCGTCTATCTAAATGAATAGAGAAGTTACCTGTAGTATGAACTGTAGCATCATCAACAGACAAATTAATCTTTTCTAAAAACAAGTTGTTACTACGTTTAATTAACAAAAAGACATCTGCTCTGTTAAAAGATACACCTATTACATCACCATCAAATACCCAACGTGACCATGAAGACTGTAGTTTTTCTCTACCACTCCAATAGTAACGGTAAACATAAATAGCTTTAGGATCATCTGCAGCTTGTGCAATAAGCATGTCCTCATTAGAGGATGTTTGTATATTTGTTGTAACACCCTTAAGATACTCAGGTACATGCGCTGTAATTTCTGTAGCATCATTGACATCAGTATCAGTGTCTACAAAATATTCCCACATACCTGAAAAGGCACCACGATTAGAAGAGAAGTATACATACTTACCAGCCTGTGATGGCTTGGCTATAAGACTAGCTTCAAACTCAGTGGTACTAGCTACGTTAATAGTTTCAGGAGTAAGGATAGGATTAGCAGTAACCTTGAACTGTGTTAAATCAGAGAAGAGTAATAGTGACTCGTTAAAAGGTACTGCATGTTTAAGGATACTAACTTTGTTAGAGGACACTGCTACGTCAATAGGGTCGCTGTCTATAATTGTTAGTACTGACTTACGGAAGAAATCAAAATCTACAAACTCACCTGCTCTAGCAAAGATAACATTTTCATCAGCTAGTAAACCTAGTCTATTACGATGAAAGAAAATATCAGCAATAGGATAACCTACAAAAGAAGGAAAGGGATTTGTATCATCGTTACCTACTTGACGGTCAGCATAACTAACTTCATCAAACTGAAAGTCACCACTAATTAATTTTGATAACTTATGTGGAAGGGTAGTAGCATCTAACTCAATAAGGGTATTAAGTTCTGTTGTTTCTTTCCACACACCATCAGTAAATTTAACATAGTAATCATCTTGTGCTTTCTGGTTATCACCTGAGACCTTAATAACAAAATCATTTGGTCCCTCAATAGGAAGCTTTTTAAAGTCTGATGTTTCATTCTTGAATACAAGTAAGTGTTCGTTACCATGTGAGTCACCTACTTCTACTTGGAAGTCTGTAGTATCAGTTGACTGAATGTGTAATACTGAGCCATAGCGAGTAATTGTAATACCTGAAATAGCATTACCATTAATAATGGCATCATAATAAGCAGTGTTTACAGTAGCAGCTGAAAAAGTATCTAAGTTTTCAGCAATCAAGTCAGTAGATGCACCACGCTCTGCGTCTTGTGTAGCTTGAGCGGTACCTTGAGTAGAAGATTCTGTGGCAAATTCTACTGTTTCTGTGGTTGAACCTTTAGTAATCCTTAAACGATATGTAGAAGCATAGTCAGCCTGACGTACATATACTAATGCCTCAGGGTTACGTGTAGGACTTGTGGCAGTGCCTTTAGCTACTGTTATATTCTTGTTTACAATAAAGGTTGTATCTGCAATAGATACAGCAGCTAACTCTAAGCTAGGGTTGGTCAATCCATTCAAATAAGTAGCAGCATTATTGGTAACAGTCTTAGACACACCATCTTTGTCAAACACCCTGATATCACCAGCCGTATCTACCACCATAGAGTAGAACTCATTCTCATCCCTACGGATAGTATGTATAAAAGCTTTATCTAAATCAGAAATAGTACCCAGATCAGCAACATGCTCAGAACTAGGACGCTTAGACAGTCCTGTTACCACGCTAGACAAAGCGTTCTCTTGTAGTTCTGCTTGTGTAGCTAGACGTAGTGATGGTGGCTGTTGTGATACACCGTTAATAAGGTTAGGGATAGATTGACTGATGAGTGCCATTAGATTGTTCTCCGTCCCTGCCTATCAATAATGCTAAAGGTATCATAGTTGTCAAAGATGTTATGGTCATCAGTAGCTTTATCAAAATCTTTTAACTGTACTAAGGCCTGTTCTTCATCTTTTTCTTGGAAATTGTGTAGTGTGTTAGAGCCTACTACACGATCTTGAAATATACGAGTAGCACGTAGTACAATATAACGCTTTGCTACTTCTGGTAGATCATCAAAGATTAACTGTATTACCACATCAAGGGCAACATTTGTACTAATAATAAAAGTGTGATTAACTCTGTCGTACATTTTTAAGCCACGCTGCACAAGATTAGGCGCGTTAGCTTTTAGTGTGGCATCTGCTCTAAGAATATCAGCAGGTAAAATTATCTCACCTGCCACTGTCTTAGCAAAACTTTTGTTTAATTCTGTGTTAAAGTGCCAGCCCATAGACTGTACTTCTCTGTCAATAGTATTTAAAATACTTTCTGCAATCTCAGCTTCAACTAGTCCTGATGATAAACTATTTACTGGTGCCTCACCAATGGCAGATAGCATTGTGTTGACTGCATCTAATTTACTTGTTCCAGCCATGATAGCTCCTTACCATTTAACTTTGTTAGCCCAATAAGCAGCAGAGGTTTCACCTTTCTTAATATTCTTGGCATGTCTAGCCTTAAAAGATTTCTGTCTTGCTGTTGGTTTTCTATCACCTGTTACACCTTGTTGACCAAAGCGTATAACTTTAGGTTTATCTTTAGTACCTATTAACACCGCATGAGACTTAGAGGCATTTGGCGTTCTTTTAGGTATCCGCAAACCCTTAAAGGTTTCTCCTGCGTGTGTAATAGCCATTACTTTTTCTTTCCATACTTAGCCATGATAGCAGCTACCTGCTTCTGTGGCATACCACCAAAGGACATCTTCTTGCCTGTCTTCTTAGCCGCAGCTTTAGCTTGAGAAATACCTTCCTTAGTGTACTTATATTTTTTACCTGCAACTTCTGGCATATCATTCTCCAAAGTAAAAAGGGAGTAGCCGTTAAGCTACCCCCAATATTCTTAGGCTTCAACAAGACCAATACATGATGCAGGACGCAGGACGTTGTGTCCCATTGCGTACTTAGCAACCATGAGTGTGCCTTGACGATTGATCTGATACTCAGACTCCATGCCCAAGTCAAGCAACTTGACAGTAGCAACAGCTTCTGGTGTGAAGACAAAACCACGGAACTTAGCAGCTTCTGCAACCATGTCGCGTCCGTCTACAGCAGCAGTCGGAAGGTCATAGTGAGTAGTGCGTCCAGAACCAGCAGTGTTTGCTAGTGGAGCGTTATCATTTGTCTTACCTTCGTTAGCGTTACCTGTAGTGAAGTTCTGATACAGATTAGTTACGTCAGCATGGTTTGACATGATTACAGGAATACCTGCAATTGACGGAACCATACCTGAAGCAATTGAACCGTTACCACCAAAGTCTTGGTTCATGTATGTCAGCTTAGAGCCATCAGTTACATCCATCAGTGCATAGTACTGTGCTGGTGGAAGGACAACACAAGCGTTGTCTGATGGTACGTTAGCAATGTCCATTGTTTTCTTGGCATCAAAGACTGCCTTAGCAAGCTTTGCTGGATCAAGAGAGTCAGCAGTAGCTGTACCAATGGTGACATTTGAAGTAAAGTCTTCTTCAGTGAAAGCTTTGTAGTCTTGAATAAGACCAGCAGCGGCTGTCGCGTTAGTTGACAGTGCAGCTTTAACAAGCATACGAGCTACATTCCGATCTGCTTCGTTAGCTAGTGCAATACCAGCTTCCTTTGAGTAGATTGAACGTACATCGTAGTGGTTGATTGCCTCATCAATGTTAGCAATGAACTGGCTTGAGATAAGCAAGTCGTCAATTGTGACGATACGCTCACCTGCACGAATAGCCCCACCTGTGATTTCGTTTCCGGGCGTCAGGTATTCAGCAGTTGCACGGCCTGTCATTGGGAATGAAGCAGACTTACCTTTTGAAATTGTACGAGTGCGTACTTTGTCCATAAGGACTTTCTTTTCCTCATAAGCTGTTAGGACTTCTCCTGCATACAGCTTGAGAAACAGGTCACGTACGTCACCTGATAGGTTATTCTGGCCTTGAAAGCTTACGCTATAGGCCGGATTTGAAGCGGCTTGTGCCATTTTAAATTACCTCTTAGTAATGTTAATGTGAGTTGAAGTACACTCTGCATTACACTACATCCTTTCTCCAAGATTGTCCCTCGCAAGGGGTCAGGGGTAATCGTTTGTTATGTTAGCTTCGTGTTAGGGATATAGTCCCTTCTAGGTACACCATAATGTAACTAGAAGGAAGGGGGAACTCTTATACAATTCCCCCAACCCCATGCAACAATGTTAAAACAGACTAGACTTGGCTAACTTATCAGCAACCTGCTGTCTGTAGGCAGGGTCTTTAGCGTATCTGGGGTCACGCATAGCAGCAGTTAATTCTGCATTGCTTTCAAACTTCCCACCAGAGGACACAGAGCCTGTTTGTCCAGTAAGTAGACTAGGTTCTGCCTCAGAACGATAACGAGCATTAAGACCTTGGATCGCTAACTTGATTTGATTAGTGTCACGCGATCCCATTGTTGAGTTAAAAGCATCAATTTCATCAGGGGGTAGATTATCTGCTGCCCACTGTACTAGTTCTTGATACTGTTCTGCACCACCTACTAGGTTGTACATACTAGATTGGACTTGTTCAGACAAAGCGTTCTGTCCGTCAATCCACGAGTCAACTACTGCCTTTGAAAAACCAGCCTCAGCCAGTGCTTGATAGGCATCTTCAGTTAATCCACCTAGCTCTTCATATTCCTGCTGGAACGCATCAAAGTCTAGGCCGTTTGCATCTAGTGCTTCAGCAATATCAGAAGGAGTAGCATCTGTTACCTGCTCTTCTGTTACTTCTGACTCTTGTTCTTGCTGAGGTTTACCTAACTTACTCTCTAATGCAGAGTACGCCTTAGCCATATCCTCAACTGAATTAAATTTCTCAGGTAGCCACTCAGGACGCTCAGGGTCTTGTTGACTACCTTCTACTTTAGCCAGCATAGCATCTACATGCTCTTGTGACTCAGCAGGTTCTTCTTGATAAGTGTTAATACTGTCTGCCATTATTTACCTAACCTTCTACAGCCCCTTTAGCTAACTGTGGAGCAGCACTTTGTGCTAGCTGCATAGCTGCTTGAGCTTCCATCTGTTCTTGTTGCATTTGTTGTTGCATCATTTGTTCTTGTTGTTTCTGCTCAGGTGACTTAATAAGTCCTGAGGTATCAATACCAAGTGACGCAGCTAGGCGATCAATATAATCACCTAAGTTCATCTCACTCTGAATAACTTCTGGCCCCAGCGGTTGAAGATATTGTAAGAAAGTTGCTAGTTTATTTAAGTCTTGTCCACGGCCTAGTGCCTCAATGCCTGTTACTACTGTAGGCTTGACACTATCCTTAGGCATACGTGGCATCTTACCTTGCTTAGTTAATGACTCAAGCAGTAGGTTAATTAGTGGTAGCTGAAACTCCTGTGATAGAATAGAGTACACACCGCCAAGGGCTGTCTCTAGTTCCTGTGCCATGAAGCGTACTTCTTCTGCCGTTACACGCTCTGCTGATCTTTGTACAGAGGAGTTTAGTAGAAAGGCAGCACCAAGTCTATCGTTAATCATACGCATAGTCTCTAGTGAAACACGGAAGTCACCACCTTTAGCTACCTGTAGGGTAGACACATCATTACTGTCACCCTGTAAGAACGCACCATTAGGTGCAGCAGCTAGGTCTTTACTCTTTGTAGTACCATTAGGACGTACAAGGAACAATACCTTAGCTGACGCTGCGCTGCCTTGTACAATAGCTTTTGTTAAAGCCTCAAGACTGCGTAGATCACCAATGTATTCTTCAATAAACCCTCGCCCATAGTCCTCACCGTCAATACGGATAAACCGTAATGGGATGAAGGGGCTTTGGTCTAGCTTAAATTTACCCTTAGTCTTTTCAATAGTAATACCAGCTACTTCCTGCATGACTTCGTATCTATTGTCTACACGCTTAAGGCATGTGTATAGATCGTAGCTTTTAACAGGAGTATCTGATGGTGGGATCATGTCCTTTATTTCATCAGGTAATGTAGATGGAGCCATAGACTCCTTGGTAATAATCTCTAGCACATTACCCATAGTGTCACGCTTAGTGCAGTAACGGTCAGGCCGAAATACTTTCATTCCACCTTCTTTAGGCATGTAAACAAGAGCATTACCAGTGACGATAAGTAACTTTAGTGCCTCAAATACTGGCACACGAATAGCCTTACCCTCAATCTCTTGCATAGCAGCACGTTCAATACGTGCAAGTCCTTCTTCTACTTGACCACGATTTGCACCTGCTAGTTGTTGCAAGTCAAAGTCATCAATAGTTAGACGAAAGAATGGACTGTTTGGTGGGAGCAAGGCAAGCAATAGCTTTGATGCTAGGTTGTTTACACCTCTTGCTCCAATACCTTGATAAGGTGTGGCATAAATAGAAGAACTACTATGACCTTCCTCTGGCAAAAGAGTAGGAATAGTAAGCCTTGCTGCTTCTCGCCCTCGTTCTAGGAACGTATCTCGTTCACTTTCTAGTTGGCTGTAGCGTTTAGCTACTGTACCTACATCTTGTTCCATGTGTTATTCCTTATACAATAATCTTGCTTTTATATCTTTTCATACGCTCACTTTGTTCAATAATAGGAGCAGATGAAGTAGTATCAGGCATCATGTCAGTAGGTTCAGCGATCTTTTCTTCTTCATCAGTATCTTTACTCATGAGTTTCTTAACTTCACTTGTGTTTACTGTGAAAGCACCCATACTGCTCTCCTATCCGACAGGAATGTTCAAACCTGAACCACCATCACCACCTATGTTAGCAGAACCAGTCTTAACGACTAAAGCTTTTTTACCCTTACGCCTACGTCCCATTTTACCACCTTCTGTTTCTACCATAGCTTCAGCTTCCTGATCCATTGGTTTAGCAGCAGCGGTAGATGAAGCAGGTGCTGATACTGGCTTGGAGCTTCTAATAATTCCACCCATTCTAATCTCCTGTTGTTGGAATTTGTAAGCCAGAGCCAGAACTACCTGTCTGTATAGAAGTGTCTTTTAAGTCAACACGTAGCTTACGCTTGCCTCTTTTCTTTTGTATTTGATCTGCGTCTAAACCCTGACCAGCAAGCTCAATATCTGGTGTCTTAGCGACAGCAGTTACTGGTCTAGCTGGTGCAGGTAGTGGTCTAGGTACTGATGATCCGAATAATCCACCCATGTGTCATTCCCCATAATCTTCGTTATAAATATCTGTAAGTTTCTTTACTACTGATTGTTGTCCCCTGAGAAACGCTAGCTCCTCAGAGGTGATTTGTTCATGTGGAAGTTTATCTGGATAAAGCTCCTGTAAAGCGTTCAGTAGAGCAGTAGTAATGTTTAATGAATATCCTAAGACATTAACCATATTAAATTCACTTTCGCTAATAGGTACAGTTTAGACTATATGTCTACTAATTCACAGGCTCCTGCAGTACAAGCTAAAGTCTGGCTACCAGAAGTAGTGTCTTCTTTTTCATAAGCAGACAAAGCTGACCAATCAATCTTAGAAGGCATCTGTTTCTTGAGTTCTTCATAGGTTTCTTTATCCACATCTTGATAAGGAGCTTGTGCATACGTGTGGTCACTATGAGGTAGGAACGAAATACCTGAGCAGATGTCAAAGTTATCGTAGACCCATGCACCTACTGCCATCCACTCTGCATCCTTGACTGTGATAGTCACTGATGGTTTGTGTTCACACCAGTTAAGTGCGTAGTTCTTCCATAACTCTAGCTGTTGTAGTGCAGTCATATCATTACGTGTTACAGCACCAGATGGTGATTTAGTAGGGAAGCTAAATACTGTAGTAGAGTCAGGCTTCATCACGCATGGTTCAGCAGGAATACCACTATCCTTCATAAACTGTGTTAGTGGGTCTTTGTTGTCACCACGCACAGTACGAATGTAGTAAGCACTATGTCGTGCATGAATACCAGAAGCTGTATCGGTAAGCTGAGATACAGTACCAGATGGCTTGACACAGGTAATAGCAGCAGAAGGATCGACACCTAGTTTATCAGCATAGATACGATTGACATCAATAGCCTGTAGCTTAAGCTCTTTGAGCCAGCGTGGGCTATCAACAGTCTTAGATAGTACATTGTTATCATGATACCTGTTAGTGATACACCAAGTAGACGCTCTTCTTCTGTGTTCTTCTGCCAAATCTTACGTAGGTATGGCATCTTAGTAAAGGTAGACTGTGCTGTACCAAGGATGGTAGCTAGTCGTACCTTACGGCGTAGACTTTCTAGGTCATCATGTTCACGTACTACTACCTCTGTCAGATTACAGAACTGGTATGGGCGTAGGATAATTTCAGAGCAAGGGTTAGTACCCCACTCATGTCCTGTCTCCCTACGTCCATTCATCTTAACATGGTTGTCTGCTGCTGGACGAGAGAAGATACCACGCTCACCAGACTTAGACTCTACGAGAGATAACCACTCACGCATAAACCCTTCCATGTCAGGCTTGTCTGTGTAGGCTACAGAGTTATTAGCCAACGCACGTTGACCCTCGTTCTCCCACCATTGACCTGACTTAGCATGTGCCATACGTCCGTCACTGAGGTTAGACAGGCTGATCATGGCTGATCGGCGTACACCACCTACTACCACAACCTCACCAATCTTACACATGATATCGTGACACTCAATACTAGTAAGCTTACGTCCTACTGCACCTTTGAACTTCGCCACAACAAACTTGAACAAGTCATCAAGAGGCTCAGGTCCACTAGCTCTACCACCAAAAGTCTTAAGCCTAGCACCTGCTGGTCTAATCTTAGACATGTCCCACTTTGGAATGTCACCTGAGTACAGGTGTGACAGTAGCTTATGTAAAGCCCTAGCCCACCCTTCCTTGCTATCCTTAACTGCAATGACATCATCACTATAGTCTAATGCCTCAGGTATATCAGGAAGCTTGGCAATAGACTGACGCTCTACACTGAAGCCGACACCAGTGCCACACAGTAGGATAAACATAGCCTCATCAAAGGCACGGATGTGATCCACAGGTAGGTAACTACAGTTGTAGATGCAAGTGTTATCACGGTCTGCTGCTACCCCTGCTGTCATCAAGGCTCTCATGCTAGGCATCACCTCAAGGTTGATGATTGCTTCCTCAATTTCTTCTAAGTCTTTTGCAGGTAGACCAGTACTAGCAATATAGTTGATGTATCGTTGCACTGTCTCAGGCCAAGTCTCTCGCCTGTTCTCTTCTTCTAGCCATCGTGCATATCTGCTAGTAGCAATGAATGTTTGGTAGTCAGTTGGTAGGTAATTGCTACTCATCTATTGTCTCCATTCCCTTGTAGTACGCCACGTTCCTTGCGGCTCTCTAGTTTTTGTATATTCATAGCAGCTATAACTTGTAGGCTATAGTTAATATCCCTAGCTACTGCTGCTACATACCACAACACATCGCCTAGTTCTTTGGCAATCTCGTGTGCTTCTTTCTTAATATCTTTACCATCTCGTACAATCTTCTTTACCTTTTCTGCTACCTCACCTGCTTCACCAGCTAGGCCAAGAGTAGGATAGGTTAGCTTGTACTCTTCTGGATAGATGGCAGTCTTATTAGCGCGTTCTTGGTAGGCATTAAAATCCATACTACTCTTCCCCAATCTCGCCACCGTCATTCTTAGTACAGTATACTTCACTAACATAGTTGAACCCCATGCCCTGTAAGAAGGACTTAAAGTTATACATCATGTCTGGTAGGTATCCCTCTGTTTCAAAAGAATGTTTAATAGTTCCTGTAACATTCCCATCTTCATCTGTATGCTCACACTTGAAGGTAATATAATCGTTCACCAGTTTACTCCCTTTGTTTTCTTTAGTAGATCAATCATCTTGTTAAGATACCATACTGCTTTCTCTGCATCCTGAATGGGGTTGCCCTTCTTGAATAGGCGTGAGCCTGTGTACTTAATGACATTACCATGACAGTAGCTAATAGCTTCGTACTCACCTAGTACGTCCACGATGTAGTCAATAGTTTCAATGCCACTAGCTGCGTAGTGGGCAGGGCTGTTTACCATGTCAAACTCTGCTTGTGCTTTCATGTAGGCTTCATGTCGTTGTGGGGCTGCCATAACTTTACCTCTCCTGTGTCTGTGTCATACTCACCATTACGTAGTATACGTGCTAGCCTTGCGTTCTCTAGTGCTACTTCTTCTGATAAGCCTTTCTTATTGTACGCAGCAACCACTGTATCCCACGTGCAACCAGAAGACAGAAGTTTATTAGCAGTCTTGGGACCAACAGTTGGACAGCCGCTATAGTTATCTGTACTATCCCCAACCAAAGTTTGGTAAAGGAAATTGTAGTTAGCTTCTGCTTCAGTGATTGTAACCACCTCTTCATTAAGCCAGTGCTGCGCTGGTATAGTAAGTAAGTCCTTATCTTCAGACCAGATAATTGTATCTGGATTAGAAGTACCAAGTATCCCCATGACATCATCTGCTTCTAGTCCTTTATACATTATGGTGTTGTACTTGCTCATCATATAATGTCTTGCATAGCTAAGAAGCATTGGCTTGCGTACATCTTTACGATTAGCTTTGTAATAGGGAGCTACCTTTTTACGGAAGTTATCTTGATCAGATAGAGTGACGATACAGTCTTGAACAGGGGCAGCATCTACTAAGCCAGAGATATATTCTTCTAGCTTGTAGTCTACATCATGTTCCCAAGCATGTAGTGTCCACAACCCATCTCCCCAATGCGTAGGCTTCTCTGCTACCACTGCTGCTTTGTAAGCTATTATGTCTCCATCAATAAGCAGTAGGGTCATCGTGTATATCCCCTTTCTTTTTTTCCTCATCTTTAAGATTGTTGAGTGTTATTATCTTGATACCTGTAGTCACTTGTATGTAGTCAAGGTATGACTCAACAATCCACTTGATACATAGGCAGATAGACACGCCAAAGAATGAGGCAGTGAGTATCAACCTAAAGATAAAATCAAAGTCCATGCTGGATACACTCCTTAGCCTGACCAACAGACATCTTGAACCACTCACCTCTACGTTCAGATATCTTCTCAGCAATTTTGTGTGCAGCAGCCTCAGCCTTACGCCTGTCTTTACTGTAGACAGAGTAAGCTAGTACATAGTTACGCAGTGGGCTACTAGTCTGATAGTTATCTAGTCTGTTCTCAGCGTTTATAGCCATGCCTATCTTAACCCACTCAGGCCAAGCAGAGTTAGTAATGATATAGACTTCACCTGCCTTTTCTTCATTGTAAGATCGTAAGACGGTAGCTCCAATAGTTTCTGCCAGTCTCTTTAGTCTATTCTTTTTACGCTTAATACTGTCACAAGATGTACAAGTATATTGTTTTGTACGAGCATTACCATGTGACCAGTTGTCTCCTTCTTGTAAAGATACTGTGCAGTGGATGCAGTTTCTAGTGGGTGTCTGCCCAGCTTCGTCCGTACTTGTATTCACTGTCGAGTCTACATCTGAACTTGAAGTGTTCTTCAACGTCCCGCATACACTTAAGAATAATTCGCCCTGCTTCATCTTCCTGACCTTCCTTTACTATTACTTGTACTTCATCGTGAACAAACGCTACGATGTGTGCTTCTAGTCCTGCCTTCTTGATAGCATCAGCAATGAATACATACCAAGTCTTGCAGATGATTGCTCCACAACTTTGTAATAAAGTATTGAGTGCAGCGTGGCTATGTCGGATAGGAATGATACGTCCATCCAATCCCTTGACCCAACCTCGTTCATCTGCTGCACTGGCAACAGCATCCTTTAGATACTTAAGTGCTGGTAGTTTCTTCAAGAACTTCTTCTTGATTGCCTTACCTTCTTTCGCACCCTTGCCAATGATCTTGCCTGTCTTCTCATCACCACTGCCATAAAGAAATCCATAGATGAATGTCTTGGCCTGATTACGTGACTCAAGACCAGCAGCCTGTTGGTTAGCAGTATGAATGTCACCATTCAAAACAACGTCAGCATATGATCCATTGTCATAAGCAGCCATGTAATGAGCAAGACAACGTAGCTCCAAGCCAGAAGCATCAGCCCCAAGTAGGCTGTAGCCCTTCGGAGATATGAAGAGTGATCTACATTCCTTGCCATACTCTGCACCCAAGCTAGGTATCTGCCCTGTGTTGGGATTAGAATGAGTACAGCGAGAGGTAACAGCACCCATGTGATTAACTCTACCATGTATCTTACCCTTCTCTTCAAGCTTGAGCCATGCTTGCTTACCTGTAGCTAGCTGACCTATTCGTTTGTTGAGGAGTAGGTACTCATTTAGTAGCTTGGCCTCTGGCATATCAATACCAGCCAGCACTGTCTCATCTACCTTAGGCTCACCTGTCTCAGTAAATAGCTCAGGCTTCCAGCCTCGCTTCATTAGTCGATCAGCAATCTGCTGTCGTGATGCAGGGTTGAAGGGGATAGTCTTTGTCTTAGTCTTAAGCTCTATAATAGTAGGCTCAAAGGTATCAACCAACTCCTGCTCAATCTTACCCCTACGTCCTGCAAGAGTGGCATACAATTTCTGTGCAGCCTCGACATCAAAGTTAAAACCTCGCTCCTCTTGCTGGATGAGCAGGGTGTGTAGTCTGTGTTCAAGGTCAAGGGCTGGTTTACTGAAGTCCTTTGACTTGATCCTTTCGTACAATACCTTGGTGACACTCGTGTCTTGTATGCAGTAGGTGAGCATGTCAGAGGTATATGTTGTAAAGCTTTCGCTACCATTATTGAAGTCACCTTTTAGTTCTCCTAGTCTGTGACCCCATGCCTTTAGGCTATGACTACCAATCAACTTAGCAGGGAAGTTTCCCTTCCTGTGTAGCTTGAAGTCTAGTTCCTTTAGGTGAGGCCAGATTGTTCGTGAACATACCAACGTGTCTACGATCTTACCAGTGTAGGTATAATCATAAAGCTTCTTTATCACACGCAAGTCATAGTCAATTACGTTATGTCCAACTAATGTTGTTACATTATCATCCATAAACTGTAAGGCTTCTTGCATCTGTGTTGGGTCAAAGGTGTGTACCTCATCAGTCTCTACGTTTCTGAAGACATGACACCATACTTGATTTACTTCTTTAAGTAAGTTGTCTGCTTCTAAGTCCCATATGTATTCCATACTGTGTCTCCGCACTAGTTAAAATTCTAAGTCTTCATCGTCCTCTTCAAAGAATACCTCTACCATTCTACCTGTATCCTTAATGTACTCTAGGCTATTACACAACCCTGTCTCACCTGACCATCTGTTCTTCAACACTCTGATGTGTGAGATGTGTGGGTTGTCCTTGTCCTGTTGGTTACGCTCAAGTCCTACAACGATGTCACTTAGCTGACCGATAGCAGCACTACCACGTAACTGTGCCATGCTAGTCTGTGCGCCATCCTCATGTCCTTTGTCACCAGATGGACGCTTGAGGTGAGAGATAAGTATGAGGCCACAGTTAAGTTCCTCAACCAGAGTACGCAAGCGAGTCATAGTATTGTCTATCAATCGCCTCTCATCTCCACCCTCTAGTCCACTAACAACGATACTAATGTGATCAAGTACAATGTAATCGCAGCCACAACCACGGACAAGGTAGCGTATCTTGGATAGCAGATTATCACTATCAGTGCTACCCCAGTGATCGTACAGATATACTCTACCAGACCCAACTGTTGCATCAAAGGCATCTTTCAATTCCTCTTCGTTGATGTTAAGTCCTTGTAGGTGGAGAGGTCTGTTGAGTTCGATAGACATGAGGCCAAGGGCAGTACGCTTGATGTTCTCTTCAAGTGCAATGTAACCTATGGTCTGTCCATTGTTGATGAGACTGTGTGCTAGCTCACGTGCTAGTTGTGACTTACCTATGCCACTACCAGCAGTGATGGTTACGATCTCACCCTTACGACAACCACCTGTCTTCTCTTGTAGGCCAGCGTAGGGGTAAGCTACTGCCTCTCTGTCATCTACTGATGTTACTACATCCCACAGTTCAGTACCAGATACGATACCATCAGGTCTGTACGTCTTAGCAGACCATACAGCATTGATTAGTTCCTCACTGCGTCCTGCTTGTACCATCTCACTAGCATCCTTGAGTGGAAGCGTAGCAATCTTGGCCTTGTTGGGTGGTAGGATGTTAGCACACTCACGTGCTGCAGCCTGACCTACCTCATCCTGATCAAACATAAGGATGATGCTGTCGTAACCACACAACCATTCAATGGCCTTAGCAATAGCTTTCTTTGCACCTGCTACACCATTAGGTATACTGACCACACTATACTTGTTGTCAAAAGTTTGACTAAGTGATAGTGCGTCTACCTCACCCTCAACAATGGTAATCATCTTACCCTTGTCACGGCACAGGTGCTGACCATACAAGCCAGCCTCTTTGAGATTACCTAGTACACTGAAGTCTTTGTTAGCAAAGCGTAGCTTCTGTGCTACCACCTCACCATCTTTGTTGTAGTAGCTGGCTACCTGTACTGTCTTGCCATGATACTCAGCTACTCCATAACCCCAGCGTCTTGCAGTCTTCTCAGTAATCTTCCTCTTGATCAGAGCGACAGGCTCTGGTGTAAGGAAGGTATTGTTGTAGTTCTTAATAGACACTACGTTCTGCATAACCTCTCCTTCTGGTGGGGTGTAAGTGTTACAAGAGAAACAGTAGTGATGACCATCAGTATAAAAAGCATTGGCATCACTACTGCCACATTTCAAACAGGCTTCATGCCCAATGAGTTCGCTATCCTCTTCCACCTAACCCATTCCTCAGGGTACGTGCAGTGTTCTCTAGTCCCTTGGCTATCTCTAGGATTAGATCATCGTCATACTTGATGTCATCTGAGAGCATTGCATGTGCCATGTCATGATAACTTTTAGACTCTGCTAGTTCATGTTGATCTAAATAGACTGATACACTCAAACCATATTCACCAAACTCAGCGTTCATATCTACTTCAGATACCCATTCTTCTTTTATATCTATGATACTCATAGCCACTCCTTAGGTATAGTTCCTTCTGCCCAAACAAAACCTTGTCGGTCTGCCCACTCACCACATGTCATCTTAGTACCATCCTTCCTTTTCTTTGCACCTTGGATCGTAGCACTGGCGTTCTGAAAGACAAAGCGTACATCCAAGTCAGGGTACTGTGACTTCACTGCCTTCATCTTGCGCTGGCTATCCTGTCTAAGATAACCCTTGAGTTCTACAATCATATTACCAACTGCTAAGTCAGGGATGTAGTGACGCTCCACATGGTAGGCCAACTTCTCTGGCTCGTATACATATGGAACGCCACGCTCATCTAGGTCTGAGATAACCCTTGCCTCAAAAGTCCCTTTCGTCATTGACACTATCCTGTGGTGTAACTGAGGTATCATCTTCAAAGCGAGCTTCTTGGTTGTTGTCCTTGGCTACTGCTGCAGCAACAAACCCACCCTCTACTGGCGTTAGTTCACTGGTATCCATAGACTCTGCTAGGTGGAGAATCTGAAGCTGCCTAAAACGTAGTGAAACACCCACTGTCTTGTTACTAAGCATTACATATGGGTAAGGCTCAACCACAATCTTAACTGTGGATTTAGCAGTCACCTTAATTGGCTCAGTAATAGGTGTTGGTGTTTTGCCATCAAGACTACGACTAATTCCCATAGCGGCATCCCACACTACTGGCTTCTGAGTAAATGAACCACCATCCCTCTTCTCAACGACAGCATTAAGCTTCGCTTTGATTAGTGTTTCACCAGTCTCATTGCCATCCATGTCTCTTGACTTGGAACCTGTTGGTACTATGGACAGGGACTCAGAGAGTTGCTTGCGCTTATTCTCAGGAGCTTCCTTGATAGCTTGGTCTAGCTTCTTCTGTGCTAGTTCATCAAGATATTCACATAGTTTTTCAGCACGTTCTGGTTGTAAGTTGATAGCTACATCATACACACCATGTGGTTTGACGAACTTTTTGTTAGGTTCAAAGGCGTTACACCATGCAACAGTTCCTTCAATCGTGATCGTATCCATACAATATCTCCTATGATTATGGATCGTTAGTCTGGCTATAGGTACAGTTTAGAACTATGCAAAAAAGTACTGTGATTTCAGTATGTTCTGCAGGTCTAAATTACCTGTAGCTGGTGGTTGTGGAACATCATTTGTTCCAAGTACGACAGTAGCATGTTCTCGTAGCTCTGTCAATACATCATGTTCAGTATACAACCGAACAAATTCTTCTCGTAATACTTCAGACAAGCGAGGCATGTCAGAACTGTGAGTACCATAGCTGTCGTGTACCATGGCAAAGTCCTTGATGCCCTGCTTCTTACACGTGTTGATAGTCTTAGTCATAGCTGCAGCATCCAGTGAGTGGATGAAGTTAGGGCTCGCACCTGAAGCAGTACGCCTCTTACTCACCTCGTTGTCTCTGTCCTTGTTAAAGATAAGCGCAACTGTAGTACCATTGATGTGTGTCCAGATACGTTTCTTATCTACCTCGTTGTAGTTCTGCATGACCAGCCAGTTAGTAGGTGTAACCCACTCCATGTGCCTGTTGTGTTCAGCATAGACAGCACCCACTTCCTTGATGTAGTCCATCACTTGTCGTGCTGACTCGATAACACCATTGATAGCTGACCACACGTGCTTGGATAAGTAAGCAGAAGCTTTGAACAAGTCATCACCAAAGATGTCAGGCTCACCCTTCTCAATCCTGTCTCGTATCGCTTCGTGAATGTAGGTACGACAGGCGTGGATAGTACCACTGTAAGGTACAATCATCACTGGTCTTTTAGTCAATGCCCTGTTGATACCAAACTCTATAAATTTTTTTGCTAAAATTTCTCCCTGTTCTGCATCCTTTAGGACTGTCCTCATTGCTTCATCTGCTACCTCAGTATAGATATCCTGAGGCAGAGTGGCAGGTATCAGATTAGTAGCCCTACCACCACGCTCATCACGCAGGATAGCTGACAGGTGTTGTAGTCCATTACAGCTACCATCAACAGACGTAGGTAGATGAGATATGAAACCCCAGCCCTGCCTGACTAGGCCAGTAAACTCAAGACACCAGCCTAAGAATTGGTAAGGCTTGTCAGCATCCAGCCACCACACGTTATCGTATGGGTTGTCAGCCACTCGCTTGATCTCATCAGCATTATCCCATGCCCATGACTCACGCTGGTCTAGTGTTACCTTGTCGTTACCATACAAGTTAGCACCATGAATACAAAGCCAACGTGCGTCATCCCAATTGTTGATAGGCTTACCATCTCTAAATATCAGCAAGGCTTTGCTCCAGTCTGCTGACTGAGGTGACATGAAGGTACTACTAGCATACTTGCGTGACCTGAAGTCATTCTGCCACACATAGTAGAACTCATCGTACTTACTGTACTGCTCGCCAATCTGTAGTGTACGCTCCACTTGGATACGTTTACTCACTGTCCTATTGTTGAACGTGTATATCTCGTTGCGTTTCTTTGACCAGTTCTTAAACTGTTGTCTCTCCTCTTCATCCATAGCTGCTGGTTCCTTGTTAAAGGGGTAGCTAGGCAGTGGTCTGTCCTCTCTGGCTGGTAGCCCACCCCACTCCTGTCCACTGTCCCACAGTGAGCGTATAATCGCCAGCAATGGCCTATTGATTTTCCATGCAGTGTGCTGCAGTGTGTTAAGGCAGTCAAATTCCTGAGATAAGTCTCGCTTTTTCAGCTTGGTCATGTGTTCCTTCATAACTTATCCTCTTCTGATTATAGGCACATCATCTAAAAAGCCTGCGTGATACCCACCACCATACACTGCAGTCCAGTCCTTGGGTGGTATGATACAGGGTGTCCAGCGTGGCCTTGCTGTCTCCATGTGTTCATTAAAAGCCTTGACCCATTCCTCTGTGATAGGTGTTGCGCGTAGGAATGTAGTGGTCTTGTTCCTTGCTGTTGATAGTTTCTCTAATCGTACTACACCTGTGTTCTGTATGACTACATCTACTAGGCGTAGTCCTACATGGATACGTTCTTCACTACTCCATGCTAAGTCTTTGTACCCATCCTTGTTCATCTTGTTAGTCAGACCAAAGCGTCTGGCAGTCATGCCTTTCTCATTGGCTTTTTTGATTGTGTTCTTTGCTATGCTGCCCTCCGCAGCTATCCACTTATCAAGTCTGTCCTGCATCTCTACGTTAGAACCTATAGCCTTTGCCACTTTCATTAGTGTGTTAGACTTGCTGATCCCATCAACCATAGACACAAGCGTTAGGTATGCTACCTTGTCAGGTGCCATGTCTTGCAGTCTCTTGTAGGCTATGTCTCTGTTACTTGTTGGTGTGTTCTGTAGTTTCTTTACACCATCTGCAGTAGCAGATACGACAGTAGCTATGATAGTCCTGCCATGTAGGGTGGCAGACTCCCTGCCCTTAGCCATGGCACCATCTCTTTCCTTACGAAATCTGTTGATACCTGCAGTCAACATTTCCTGTTCAAGTTGCAGTTGATTTTCTAAACTGTACCCCAAGAGAAGACCCCCCTGTTACATATATAGTATTATACTAGTAGTGAAAGCACTGGTACTCCTACTATCATAGTCAACATAACTAGGAACTGTAGTCCTATGAAGTTCTCGTTGTCTGTGTAGTATCCAAGTATACCTGTGATTAGTATAGCGATAAGCATTAGCCATACAAAAGCTTCCACTACTCCTCACCATAGTGAGCCATCATCCACCCCTGTTGTGATGTGGTTACTTCTCCTTCTGGTTCCTCTGTCCACTCAGCTAGACAGTTAATACAAAAGCACTCCTTCCTCTGATCTACTGCGTACAGGGCTTCAGCCCCTGTGTTATTACAGTATGGACACTTAACATATCCCATGCTCATGACTTTCTCTCCTCTTTTACACGCAGTAACTTCCCCTCTGTATACCCCATCTTAAACTTGATGTGATACTCAGCTAAGGTATCCTCATCATACTGGTTGTCGTACTTCACGGCGTGATAGCCGTTGTGATATCCCATGATATAGGCATCATCGTACTTGTTGCGTCTTAGCTGGTGCTTGTAGTTATTCATCGTCTGCCTCCTTCTTGATTGCATAATTGCTTTTGTTACTGGTGTTATCCTCATGTCTTAAACAAGTCCATTGGATAATCACTTTTTTGTACGCCTGCCCTACGATAGATGCTTGCAAGCCATGTGTACCTGTCTTCCTCATCTTGTATCATATTCATGTCATGTTCTGCCATCAATCTATAGTCTTCATGCGTCACTACCTTATTCACCTTCATGTCTGGATCACCCCACACCATTTATCTCTTACCCTTCTTTCTCTTGTTGGCTTGTTTCTTCTTACTAGGTTGCCACTCAAACATTTCACCAGCCTTCATAGGTGCAATGGTTGTCCACTTAAAAGTACTGTGAGTGTGTTTAGTGCGTACCCCTACGCCTTGAAATATAGGATCATTCTTCATTACTCTACCCCTTCACTGCTACGATTAAAACTACCACTACTCCTATCACATACAGTAACAGAACACAACCCACAAAATAGTCTTGAGGTTCTAGTATTTGTAACTGATTGTAAACACAGAGTAATGTATTACAGTTAGTCATTGTCTACTAGCCTTAGCGTAGGCTTGTTGTCGTTGTCTACCCCATAAAGGTAAGTCTCATAATATAGTTCATCATCATTCATTAGCTGGTTTAGATAGTCAAACACACATTCCTTTAGTGCGTTGTCGTCCTTGCAATGACCATCAAAGTCTAACTCTATCACCACCTTGGTTGATGCTTCAGGTTTCCACGGCATATTCATTTACCTCTTCAAAATTGTGGTTCATATATTGCGCCATCATTATGCCTAGCCTTTAGTCTACTACGCTTTTGCCTTAAGGCTGTAGCGTCTTTGCCTGCCCACTCAACACTTTCTGCTTTAGCGTCCAATGCCTTCATAAGCTTTAGGATACAAGCCAGCCTAGGGTCTTGTGTTACGTCAGGATAGGCCGTGTCTATGTACTTACTCATTTCTTTACCCCTTATCCTAGCGTCCAGTCTGGATGATATTCCATAGGATCACCATTGTCATTTACTTGTGGCTTGAAGTTAAACTCTTTTGCTATCGTGTCTATAGCATCATGTATTATATGTGTATCAGCTACCCACATGTTAGGTATTCCATCGTTCATCTCATAGATATTAAAAAGAACACGGTTTAAATTGTTGTGAACATGTAGCATCCTAGCTCTGGTTTTTGTTGCTGCGTCTTCTCTTACCCTATCTTCTATCATTCTTTTCTGTTCCGGTGTCATGTCCTTACCCCTCAAAATTATGTAAAGCGTCTTAGTTCGTGGTCATAA
>Ga0098056_1000274_pt1 | contig 21326 bp, 32 predicted proteins | sample 17BtaG_FD_92583 | JGI IMG/M metagenome (GOLD analysis project Ga0098056, IMG submission 92583) | Marine viral communities from the Subarctic Pacific Ocean - 17B_ETSP_OMZ_AT15314_CsCl metaG | ecosystem: Environmental > Aquatic > Marine > Oceanic | place: Subarctic Pacific Ocean | collected...
GAGGCCCAATGAACTGCAAACTGTATAACGCAGCATCTGTCCAAATAAGTGTTTCTTGTCTAGCTCTTATACCACCGATAATTTCTGAGCCTGCTGAACACCGTAACGAACCCGCAGTATTCGTGGCACGTGGCTCCCAATCTAGTGGATTTTCTTGATCTGAAAATGCAACGAGTAGAGGATCTATTTCTTCAGACCTACTGCCGCCGTCTATTGGGTCTGCCCCTAAAACGATAACGTGCCTATCAATATCAGAAACTAAAACTTGTAACCCCACAGTAGGAGCAAAATTTGCTCCTGCAATATCTTTAAGAGCTTTCGCTCTCTGACTCGCCGTAGAAAAATCCCAATAATAAACACCGCCTGCTCTTACATTAGCGACTAAATCCTCACCGAAGTTATCTAGCGACCATAAACGTAACTGGTTATTAGCGGCTAATGAACTAGTTGAACCCCAAGTACCATCCCCCCATGCGCCTACACCATAGCCAGAACCGGATACGAAAACGTCTAGACCGACGTTAATCTGGTATGCCCCTACTGTAGAAGACCCACCGTTACCAGTATCTGAAGCATTCGCTGTTACTGTGGCTCCAGAAGTATCTTTAGCTTCTATCGTGTAAGAATTAGTGTTTACTACCGAAGCAACTTGGTATTCTTGGTTTAGAACAGTTGCGGTAATGTTGCCGCCTAACGACGCTGCTCCGGAAAACGTAACAAAATCGTTTAGATTGACCCCGTTACTTGTATCACTAACCGTAATCGTAGAGGAGCCATTAGAGGCAGAAAACGTAACATCCCCTGCAGCAGTGGTTTCTCGGAGAGGGGTAATATCATTATAGCCCGCGCCTTCCTGCCAATACAGCTTAGACGTTGTCCCTATTGCTAGAATTTTAGTTCCGTTTAAAGCTACCCAGCTATGCAGCTTTCTTCCTGTTCCCGTAAAAGAAGATGCAAGATATTTTACCCAGCCTCCAATCTTTTCTGGAAGCCCTTGACGAAACCGGACTAAGTTAGCGTCGAACCAGCCGCCTTCCGCCGAATAATCGGTGCCCTCTTTGTTTATTCCAGGGGTGAAAATAAACTTTTGCAAAGGCATTAGCGATACTCCCCAGTCCTTATCATTTCAGTAACTTCTTCTGCTCTACGGCCTACTTGTTTAGCCCACAGGCTATCCATAAACTCGTCAGCAGCAATATCAAACTGTTCGCGAGACATCGCTTCTAAGGCTTTTACAAACCCTCTTAGCCGTGTAATCCCGAGGTTGAAACATATATCGACCATCGCGTCTCGCCTAGCTTTATTCAAACCTCCGTACCAATAGTACGAATCTTTAAGCTCCATGTCACAACGCTCTATGTCGTTATGTAATAAATAATCAATTTCGTCTTGAGATAAACCTAATCCAGACTCTGAGATGTTTCGGCCTACTCCTATCGTTTCGTACCCTTGGCTACACTTATAGACCTTATCTTTGACGCCTTCGTGACGTTTTATCATTTCAATTAGCTGGCCCATTACTTCTCTCTAGCTACCTGATTGACTTTTTCATATGAACGCATAGCGCCTAACCCGAGCATACCCATCATAACGGGCACAAGAAGCGTTGTATCTACTTCTGGTACCGCTACCCAGATGCTGATTATGTTGGCGATAATGGTGTTATAGAGTAAACCTAGCGCACAAATCCAGCCGATAGCAGGTCGCCACCCAGCCACGAACAGCGACTTATGTGCGGCCTCCATCTTGTTGATTTCTAGCTGGCCCTTGAGCGCCTCATGCGAATGCTTTTCAGACATAGTGGCAATCTCATGGGCCAAGGCATTTTTCTGATCCTTATCCTCTATAAACTTATCTAGTAGCCCTGTAACTGGCCCTACCAACGATGCAACAATACTCATAATCTATTTCCTGTTTGACCAAGCCTGTGCGCCGAAGAACGCAGCTAGTATACCCGCAACGGATACGAAGTAGACTGCCGCCATATCACCTAAAATCGTTGCTGCTTGATTCAGCCCAAAAAGCTCTGATGCCACGACCAAGCTGGGGTACAACAACATACCCCACAGCGCAAACCAACTCATAGCTCGTTGCGCGTCGGCTCGTTCATGGTGCAGCCGTAGTTCCAGTAGCTCTTTGCTAGTTTCAATTTCTTCGTCAGAAACTACGCCGTCACCATCTGCATCGTATTCGGCGTATTCGCTACCTTCTTCTAATCTCTTTGCATTCATAACTACGGCCCAAACGCTTTGATAATTAAAAATATGAGACCAATAGCCACTCCCCCACCAAGAACCAAAGACACTGCTCCAACTGTAAGGTCGTGCATAAGTTTTTCACGTTCTTTGCGTTTCTTGTTCAGCATAGCTTGGTGAGCCTTTCTATCTTTTTCTTGTTGGAAAATCGCGTCATCATAGGATTTTAGAAGGGCCGGATCTGCCACGAGCAGGAGATCACGCAAATCCTTTTGATAACGCTCTTGTGACCTACGAAGCATTTGTAACTTCAAGATGTCGTTTTTAGATAGCGGCTTGAAAGCAGAAGACTTGCGGTCAATCTCAAACGCATTGAGAGCCTCACCAAAATCCGACACCAAAGCCATAGCCTGATCGACATTAGCCTTACCCTCATTCACGTTTTGAATGACTGTATTGATCTGCTGGAGCAACATGCCAGCGGCTGCAACAGACTCAATAATCATGGCTTACCCCATAAAAAACTGCGGTAATGCTGCCGCTGCAATTAATGCGTACAGTCCGTAAATAAGATTTTCTAGGTGCTTAAACTTAGAAGAGCCTTCTGCAAGGCGCTCTTCGATACGCTGATAACGCAAGGCACACTCTCGCTCATGCGCGTTGACTTCGTTTAGTGCTTGTTCGCCTTTGTCGCTCATTTTTTCTTCTTTTTCGCCAAAGTTTTTTCAATGCGATCTGCTTGACCTGCGTGAAGTTTAGAAGCCCCCCGAAGTTCTTTTATTAGTTTTCTTTTTTGCGCATCACTTAACTCAGCCATATTTTTCTCCTAAACAGATATATCTACTCTTTGTGTAGGAGCAAGAGTTGTAGCTTCGACCTTGCTTCCTTTCTGGGTATATAGGACGGGTATAATCGTCTCCACAACCTCTTTTATCGGCTCACCTTCAGCGCCTGTCCGTAGGCGCTCTTGCTTTTGCACAGCAATCTGCTTCCAACTAACTTGAGCAGATCCGTTTACCGAACCAACGTCCATCTCAGATACTACAACGAGCCAGAAACAATAGACTCTTCGTCAATCGAGGCTACGTTGTCTTGCGCGGGAGCTTGTTCTTTGAGTTCTTCCATAAAACGATCGCGCATTGCTCCCATCTGGCTCATAGAATCTCCCGACACCATGCCGTTTTTAGCTGCTGCGTCGATGAGATTTAGTACGTTAGCTAAATCGTGAATTTGTATATGTTTTGTTTCCATTACCAAGGTACTCCTGATGCGTCTACTGGTGTTGCTTTTTTGTTGATTTGACTTTGAAGTCCAGCTTCTAATTCTGATGAAGAAGCATCCTCTTCACTACTATCTAAAGCGGCTTTGACCCACGCAATCGCGTTGTCTTTAGTAACGCTATCGTAGGCGATAAACCCTTCTGCACTAGGATTCCCTGATACGCCTTTTGAACCATAGCAGTATACTTTGTATTCGGTGCCGCTAATTGTTTCGACTGCTGTAAGCCGCCAATGAATATCGGTGATAAGGCCAGAGGAGACTTGACGATCAACCCGTGGTATTTCCCATGTAAATGTTGCGGTCATTGATAAACTCCTTACGATTCTAGTGCTTCAATTCGTGCAGTTAGTGCAGTAATAATCGCATCTTGGTCTTGAATAGCTTTGACAAGAATAGGTACAAACTTACTGTACTGAAGTCCCATCTGCTTTCCATCTGCTGTAGTAGATACAGTCAAGTTTTTCTTTGCAGCAGTAGTATATCCAGCAGCTTCTTCAAGAGCTTGTACAGCCTGTGCCTTAAAACCAATATCCATCCAGTCTTCTTTGTGAGTACCGTCTGGAGTAAAGTCATCAAGATCATAGTCTTCATTAAGAACTAGATCGCCTTCTTCGTTTGTAGTGTACTTGTCACCATACTTACTACGCTTGTCCCAATAGTAAGTAACAGGCTCTAAGGCTTTTACAAAGTCTAAACCAAGATCTAAGTCAACGAAGTCAGTCTTATCTCTCTGATCCGAGGCTACCGTCCAATCAACTTGAATATGAGCTTGAGTAATAGCATCGTCACCTATAACTATCTCATTACTTTCGTTATTGATATTACCGCCAGGACTTCCTGATACACCTGCATCATGGCCTATTAACACATTGTTAGTCCCAGAAGTTAAACTAGCTCCTGCGCTTATACCCAAAGCAGTGTTGTCTGCTCCAGTTACAACTCCAGTGCCTCCGGTGTTGTAACCAATAAAAGTGTTATTAGTCCCCGTAGTCATTGCATCACCGGATAGACCACCTACACAAGTGTTTCTAGCACCTGTGGTAATATCGTTGCCAGAATTATAGCCAACGGCAGTGTTGTAAGTCTGTCCAGCAGTACCGTTTTGATTTTGAAGAGTAAGAGCGCCAACAGCTACATTACGGCTAGAAGTAGTTTCAGCACTTAATGCATTGTACCCTAGTGCTACGTTAGCACCTCCAGTAGTAATCTCATCACCTACCAGAGAACCTAAAAATGTGTTCTGAGTAGCCGTAGTCATGAGAACACCAGCGCCATAACCAACCACAGTATTATTGGCGTTAGTACCAGCATTCAAAGTTTTTAACGCTCTATAGCCAATAGCAACATTACGTCCGTGACCGTCTTCAGTAGCAAGAGCTTCAAAACCAACAGCTACATTAGAATCGCCGGTAGTTAAAGCAGCCCCAGCACTGTCACCTATAAATGTATTGTAATCTCCGCTACCACCTATATTCCCGCCAGCATCAAGACCAAGACGGACATTGTTAGAACCTGCTGTTCTGGTCTGTATTGTTCCGTTTGAACCTATGATAGCAAGGCGATCAGTAGATCCTCCAGCATATAGCTTTAGATCATTGTCTACAGCGCCTATAAATACTGTATCCGTATCTGTTGTATCGTCATCCTTAAAGGAAATGTAAGCGCCGCTATCGCCAGACTCAATGTTTACAAGGACGTTGCGTGTAGCATGAAAAACATGCAAAGGCTCGTTAGGAGAAGCAGTGCCAATTCCAACCAAGCCGTCTTTTGTTATGCGCATACGCTCCGTCGTAGTGTCAGCGCCATCAGCGGTTGTTCTGAACAATATGCGTCCAGGCATATCATCTGATCCTGGTGTTCCGTCTACTTCGCTTAAAATATCTGCTGCTTTAGACCCTAGATTAGTTCCGTCATCACCGCAAAACTGAATTATTCCTAAGTTGTCGCCACTTTGAACTATAGTATTTGAACCAATGGTTCCGTTGCGGCTTTTACCAAATTTCAAAATCGGTGAGTTGGAATCATTTCCGAAACGTGTAATTGACTGAGCAGAAGAATTGCCGGTAGTACCGTTAATTTGAAACTCTGCGCCAGATCCGCCTACTGAAATGCTAGTCTGCGAGCCAAATATAATCCTATCGTTACCAGCGTCTAAGAAAAATCTGTGGGTGTTTAAATCACTTTCAATACGGAAGTCGAGGTCTTGACTGGCTTCGTTAAAAACTGTTTCTGTAGCACCAAATTCTGCTCGACTTCTGTTTGTGCCAGCCACTATCGTAGAAAGAGTAAGTTCTCCGTCTTCTGTACCATCACTAGCATCGAGGATTGTAGTAGCTATTCGGGCAAACTGGATGGATTCAGCAGCGTCATTCCTACCAATAAATTCTATTTCACCTATATCATCATTATCAGCAGGGCCAGCGGAATTCCTATCTAGCTTTAGCGATGGGCCAGCAGAAGCACCGCCGTTGGTGCATTCTACGGTGATCCCTGTATCTTGACTTGAAGTTGTAACAAAAAACGATCCGTCGACATGCAGATCAGTAAACGCATCGACCATTTTGCCGCCAGACCCAGCGCCGTCAGAATAGATAGCTTTGACGTTACCATTGGGAACAGTGACCGTAGCGCCAGATCCTTGTTTGATAATAATGTTATACGGGCCAGATGATCCTGAATCTGTTGTTGCGTTTTCTATAAACCACAGTTTCGAAACTGTATTTGGCCCTATAGTGACGGTGCAATCGCTATCAAGAGCGCCAGTATATTTGAGGAAGATACTGCGGCCAGGGTCAGTAGCCCCATCAGCGATAGTAGTAGTATGAGTATCAGCATTAGTCGTAATAGCTTCCGTGCCAAAACTAAATGCCTCACCAATCAACTCAAGGTTGGTGTTCGTACTGGTTCCCCAAGTACCTGATTCATCGCCGGTAGATATCTCTTTTAGGCGTAGATCGTTAACGTAAGTTGCCATTTAAGCTACCTCATCCCAATTAGGAGTTTGACTGTCCGTTGCATCAGTCCAACTCGGTGTCTGTGTATCTGTAATCGCCGTCCAACTTGGCGATTGTGTGTCTGTAACGGCTGTCCAATTCGCAGTTTGCCCGTCGCTTATCTCGCCCCAACTTGGTACTTGTGAGTCATCTATAAGACCCCAGACGTTAAAATACCCTATCTCCGCTGTTCCAGATACTCCAGTTACCCCAATAACTGCATCCGCAACAACTACATCACCAATCGCTCCAGTGCCTGAGACACCTGTTGGAACGATCGTTTGGCCCAGACCGATAGTAACTGTGCCAACCGCTGAAGTACCCGCCACACCTGTTGGAGAAATAACTGCGCCACCTGTAACAGTGACCGTACCAACCGCACTAGTTCCTGCCACACCTGTAGCAGAAGCATTCGCATCTGCACTAATTGTGGCTGTTCCAACAGCCGAAGTGCCTGCGACTCCAGTGACTGAAACATTCGCATCCGCGCTGACCGTAACTGAGCCAACCGCTCCAGTACCAGCAATGCCAGTAACACTAACATTCGCATCTGACGATACAGTAAGCGTTCCGACAACTCCCGTTCCTGCCACTCCCGTAACAGAAACGGTAACGCCCGTTCCTTCAACAATCGTAACGGAGCCAATCGACCCCGTTCCTGCCACGCCTGTAACAGTGACATTCGCATCTGCAGAAACTGTGACGGAACCGACCGCCCCAGTTGCTGCAACACCTGTGACCTCAACAGGGTCTGCTTGACCCCATGGGCCTTCGCCCCAAGTGCCTCTGCCCCATCCATTAAGGTCTGCCACATATTACTCGCTATGCGATACGAATAATGGCGTTAGACGCATCCGCTGTAGGGAATTGAATAGTAAAATCCCCTGAACTAGATGTTTTATCTCCGCCAAAATCTAATGCACAAACAGAGGGATCACCAGAAGCACTATCATTAAATATCAGTGCGCCTCTTGCGGTAATACTGCTAGAGCTAAACGTCAGATTAGCAAAATCTGTCAGCGCCGTAGTTCCAGAGGTGCTCGGATCTACACGAGTAAGTGCTGCACCTTTAGCCGTATAGCCCGTACCAGAAACTTCATTGGACGTAGTATATGCAGTAGTGCCTGCGCCCAAAGAAGCGGAACTTGTATACAGCGCAAGATTAAACGTGCTGCCGCCTGAGTTTTTAAAATTGTGCACTGCTTCCATAAGCTCTTTCTTAAAAGAAGTACACATTGCAGTCGTAATAGCCATTATAGACTCCTAATTATGTCTGCCATGTCTTTATGGCCCTGACGTTCTAATTCAGCAATTAAAGTTGTTCTATCACTTTTAATTGCTTCTTTTATGTAAAAACTTACCGTTGTTTGTACAGATCGTTTGAACGCTTCAGCTTGTTGTGCAATCACTGGGTGGCAATCTCCCCCAACACTTATAATTCTATCAGAAGCAACTTTTGCCCAAAACTCAGGATCATGTCCTTTATCTGTAGTCGTTGTTACAAATACTTCGCCTATCCCCATCTGCGGAGCTTCAATCAACATTTTAACTATCCTTTAGAAATATCGTACCGATACTCGTCTCTTGAACCATAGCCTTGACCCAAGTTTTTAAGACCGTTTACTGCTTGAATAAAGCGTTGCTCATATTGAACTACTTCTTCTGGGACTTTAAGAAAAGTCGCAGCCTCCACTAAAGTACCGTACAGCATCGCGTCGGGAGCATTATTAGAAAGCCATGTTGTCTCAGATCCTGAAGTCGTAGTCAATGAAGCAGGACGATACTTATAGTGCAACTCAAACGAATAACCTTGGTCTGGAGTAGGTGCCAACATGAAAGTATTGTCGTCAAACAATGCGTAATACTTTGGAGTACCTGTTGTCGAAGGGTTAGGCGTATAGTCTCTGATAAAAGAAACGTGCTTATACAACAAGTAACTGTACACGCTGCTAGAAATTACAGCCAAGCTGTAAGGTGCTAAAAAATCATCAGGTGTGCTTAAATAAGTATTACTCGCAGAAGCAGAACCTGTTACGTTTTTTCTAAAAACTGGGAGTTCTACGGCTTTTAAGATCCGCTCTTCAGCTTCTTTAATAAACGTATCTAAATCAGAAACAAAAGTTGTTTCTGCAGTTTCACAGTAATCTTGTACGGTAGATTTTAAAGTCGCTAATGTAAAACTCATGTTGTTTCTACCTCAACTTGCCCGATGCTACCTGTTGCGAAGACACCTTCAAATTTACTTCCTATAGGATCTACTACACCCAACGGCTGTCCACCAACATTTACTCCACTAGCGGTAGTGTTACTTGGACCAGTTGTAAAGACACGTCCTAGTTCGGACTGCGGTAACGGAACTTCTGGTCTTGCTTGTCGCAATGCTTCAGGATCGGAGGTGTGGTGCGGTGGGTCTAGTTGAGGATGTTTAGGTTCAAAACATTCTGAACAGACTTTAAATCCTGTCCACTCCATGCGCAGCTCAAGATACTTATATCTAAAGCCGCAACGATCACAGACACCATACGAATACTTACCTACCGCAAAGGCCATTAGATATATGTCCGTCTAGGAACCAATCGTAATGAACTATCGTCATCGTACTTAATAGCATTAACTAGATTTTGCTCATACAACGGCTGTAATAATCCTGCCTTTTCGGGGTTTTTCTTTAACGCTAAATTAAAAGCAAGCCCTGTAACTAGGCAGGGAAGAAATCTACTAGGTACGTCAACATCGTCTACAGACGCAGAAATATCTTGAATTCGTTTCCAACGGTAAGAAATAAACTTGTCCGTAGAATTCTCTGGAGCAGGCCAAACGTATAGCTTAGGCGTGATCGTTCTTTCAAGATAGTATTGAGTAACCCTAGCTTGGGTTTCTTTATTGGGAATATCTAAATAGTCTCCACGATCTATACGATCTATCTGAAAATCTGTTTGAATCCCGTTTTGTGTCCTACGGATAACTGCGTCTAAAATATCAATATCATACTGATTTAAGTCGTAGGTAGTCGTCCCCTGAACTAAATCAAGGGAGACTTGTTCTACTTCCCAAATCTGGATACCTCGGTTAGACCAGTCTGCGAACATAATGTTCATAGACCGTCTAGCTGTTACCCCGTCATATCCGGTACGGTATTCTAGTCCAGCTAGTTCGTAGGCTTCTTCAATCGCATCCGCTGCGGTTAAAGTGAAAGTTCTTGTTCCTGATGTGGCCATTATCCATAGTTCTTCAGAAGTTCTAAAACAATCACATAGCTGTCGTTAGAAGATGCTCCAATGGTGGTCAGATTTATATCTCCGGTTTTACCAGAACCTGACGTATTCTTGAGTCCTCCAAAAGAACTAAAGTCCATGTGGCCATTACTATCTTGAGCTAACCCTAGCGCAATGGTGTCTGTAGTCGCATCAAATAAAAGTTGTACTTGAGTAAAACCAATAATTGAATGAGTCACTTTTTCTATAAGTACCCCACTACAAGCAGTTCCATCTTCTCTCGTTGCCAAACCACTAACGTCAATCTTAGTTACGGCATCTTCACCAGTACCGTCACTAAGATTAGTTAGTTGTATGACAGCTTTATGCGTACCATCAGAGATAGTTGTTGAAGTTACTGCATCTGCCATATCAATTTACTCCCGTATTAAGCGTCTGCAAACGGAGTGACAATAGTGCCTGATCCAAGAGTTAGCCCTTCTACTGCATATTTCGCACTAGCGATAGCCGTAACTCGGATAATACTTCCTGCAAGCCCGCCTTTAGTGCTGCCGTTTAACGTAATTACGTCGTTAGAAGCTCCAGAAATAAAGGTTTTACCAGTTGCGTCATCTACGCCTGTGTAAACGCCTCCAACAAACTTATCGGTGCCGTCTGTCAAAATATCCATGTCAGTAGCAGCTGTTACAACTACAAATGTAAATTGAGCACCTAGATTATTTGTTTGATCTGGGGAAGTTGGGTCAGTAGGACTAGTTGTAACGATTGAGGGCAAAGTAAACTTGCCATCTGCATCATTACAAAGAAGAATCTTACCCGCGTGAGCTGCGACAGTTATCGTCGTGTCTGCGGTCAGACTAACTGTAGCGTTAGCCCCTGCGTTTATAAAACCCGCCAAAGATCTGACTGGGCCAGCAAAAGTGGTCTGTGCCATTATAAATACCTCTTTACGAAAGGATTCGCCCTAGAGTCTTCGTAACGTCCGTCTGAGGCGGTCGCTAGGGCTGTTTTTCTCAGATAGTTCGTTTATACAGGAGAAAAAGAAAAGGGGCAACAAGTGCCCCTTTCTTTCGCGATATTACGCAGCTCCAGGAGAGCCGAAAATACCACGCCAGTCGGAGAAGCCAAAGCTGTATCGCTCTCTGGCCTTGTACCGAACATTACCAGTTTCGAAGTCACCTTCCATACTGGTCGATACAGGAGAACGCACAAAGTGCTTCAGACCGTTAGGTACGTCAGTCGTCAGGAAGAACGCATCAGTATCTGTTAGATAATGATTGACGGTGTATCCCTCAGGAACCATACCCATGTTGCGTAGTGCGTTGATATCGTTATCAGCCGTACCGACTCGTCCAGGAGTTTCCAGTAGACGATCTGCAACGAATTGCAGTGCGGTTGGGATAATCAGCTTACGGGCTTGTGCGTTGATCTTTAGACCACGCTCATCTTCGAAAGCTGCGATATCGATCAGCGACTGCTCTAGTGAGGTTTCATTAAGATCCGACGCAGTCGATAGCTCGTTGCGTTGGGTCTCATTACCTACAGTCGGGTGATCAGTTGCACACAGTTCTTTGCCATCACCACCAACAAAAGAAGAACTAAACGCATTGTTCAATACGTTCGCGCCCTTAATGTTTTTAGTGGTCATCATAGAACGAGCAAGTGCTCGCGTATAACGTGAGGACAAGGTGTCGTACAAATTATCTTCAATAGCTTCTTCAGTCAATGAAAAAGCCAAAGCGATAGTTTCATGCGAGTACCGTGCAGTAAAAGATTCTTGTGCGGTGTCATAAGTAACGCCAGAACCTTCAAACTTTACAGGAGCTTCGCCGAAGCCAGTCAACATTACCTCTTCTTCAAAAGCTCGTTCTGAAGTTTCGGTTTCGAAGATTTCTTCGTACTCAGCGTCGTAGCGATCATACTCTAGTCCGAAAAGAGCATGAAGGCCAGGAACAAGCTCTTTTACGAGTTGCGCTCTATTAATAGCCATTAGTTACTCTCCTTCGACTATACAGCGAATACGTTAGTTGGGAACGAAAAATACCCACGAGCATTAGCACCGATGCTATTGCTTGGGGAATCTACGAACCTATTCAACAACGCTATTCCGCTACTTGTTGTCGCTGTTACACCTTCTTTGGATCGACCATTGTTAGTGCTACCAGCGGTAGTAGTGATAGTATATTTACTACCAATGAAACTTACGGCAGGAGTACCTGCTGTAAATTGTGCTTCATACACGATTGCAGGATCGGTATACACATACGCTTCTGCGTCAGCACCGCCTAGCGTAGCTAGGTCTGCTGTCCACATATTAGAGTATGTAGGTGTACCGTCTGTTGCGGTGTAGAAAACGCCAGCAAAAACTCCAGCAGGAGTTCCTGTAGCAGTGCCTTGGATAACGTACCCAGAAGAAAGATTGACTACATCTCCAGTAAAAATGGAGGCGTTGGTCGCACTTGCAATACGCAATTTCTGGGGACGGATCGTTCCACCATAAAGGTGGTAGGCTGGGGTGAACCCGTTAGGGGCGTCAGTATTAGCCATGATTTAGTCCTCTAAGGAAATAATGAATTAATCCGTAGCCTTTGTGGGGCTTCCGAATTCCACTTTAGTGCTTCTCCGCATGTCGCTTTGTCTCAGCGGCATTCTTAGATCGGCCTCTCGCATCAAATCATTATCAACACCTTGAAGTTGTTCTGCAGTCTTACTGTTATAGTAATGATTACGTTCTTCAACAGTCTCTTCAGGAATTTTAGCGAGAATAAGACCACCAACACCTATCACACCGGCGTGTTTACCGTCCTCAATCGTAGGGGCATCAAAATCTGGATGATCTTCTGCTCTTACAGGCTCGAATCCTTCACGAATACGTTTAGACATATTCGCTCGGTCATCATGCCCACGGACTTCTGCACGAACCCACCTGTGTTTATATCCAGGAGGGGCGGTAGGGGCGTCTAACATAGATGGCGGTTGCCAAGGTTTACGGCGAGTTTTCTTTTCTCGTGTTTCAGCAGACCTGGAGGTACGATCTGTCATTTTCATCTCCTATACAAACTTTGCGTACTCTTCTAGAGGCACACCTATTCTTTTAGCAATAGCTATTTGGGAAGGTGTGAGTTTCACACTGCGTGCTCCTTTCTTTACAGAACCAACACCACGGCTGGCACCTGCTACAGAAGATTGCACGTTTTTCGTCTCATCGGCGAACTTTTGTGGAAAGAGCTCTCTCATTTCTGCATCTACCCGTTGGTAATAATGCTTGGAACTAGGAGGTACTCCTTCCTTAATTAATTTTTGATGAATGCCCATAGCAGCATACGTCATGCCCTCGTCTTCACCAAACCAACCGTTCTTTTCAGCCCATGCTTCCGCACTAGCGTCTGGAGCAGCTGGTTGTATATTCCGTTGCGGCATTTCAGGAACTTGCACTTGTTGAGGTGCGTTTTTCTGTCGTGCTACTAATCTTTGGGCATTTTGCGCTTCGTAAGAAGTTTTAGCAACCGCTTCTGTAGCTAACGCAATAGCTTCAGCATCGCCAAGTTCTTGAGCTTCTTTAAGTGCCCTACGCGCTCGCTCCTTATCCAGTTCAATACGTTGAGTATACTCATTAACTAGAGTTGAATCGGAGGATTGTAACTTAGTTTGAAGTTGGTTATTGTGCTCAGAGATTTTCTTAGCAAACTCAATCGCTTCTTCTCTCTGGCGTTCAGCTTCCCGCATACGATAAGTTAGCTTATCAATGCGTTTTTTAACGCCATCACTGTATTCTTCTAATTCATCAGAGTTAGAAGCAGTTTCTTCTGGAGCAGACATATCAAAATCTTGCGCAGGTTCCTGCAGAACATCCGCCTCTCTAGAATCGACTTCCTCATCAGGAAGTATCAGTTCAATATCTTGGGATTCAGCCATTACATATCACCTTATTGCAGAATATCTTCTGGGTTATTTACAGTAGCTAAAATTTCGTCATCGTTTAAAAGACGCATATCGCCTCCGTCGATGTTAAACCTAGCTCCTGCGTAGCGACCAAAAATTACCCAATCACCCTCTTCACACCAAGAGCCATCAGGAAATTTATCTGGATCGGAATAAGCATCTGGGCCTTTTCTTACGACAAGCCCTACTACGGTAGCTATCCGCTCTTTATCAAGAGTTTGTTTAGCTAACATAATGCCGCCTTTTGTTTTCTCTGGAGGAGTAAACGGCAGAATTAACAACCGATACCCAGTAGGGTTCGGCAGTTTGTCTGTATGAGCTTCATAATTTTCAGAGGTTATACTTTCTTTAGCAGGTTCTAACGGCGTATCAGAACCAAAATTAAGAACTCGTTCTGGAGTAGCTCCTATGCTACTTAAATCAACGTCTTCAGTCGTCTTCGACATCTTCCATCCTTCCATGCAGGGTAGTTATTTCTTGTTCAGCGAAATTAAGCCCTGAAATTTCACCAACAATACGTTGGTACTGAACAAAGTCTTGTGCGCCACCAGTGGCGAGAGTCTGCGCGAGATCTTCTTGTCTCTCGCGCAGCTTGCGGAGTAAATACTCCGAATATTTTATAAAATCCATTAGTTAACGTAGCTAGTAAAATCTAATCCTTTAGTAGCTGCGCCAGTTCCTTTCGTCTTTACTTTTTTACCAGGAATGCTGATAGTTTTTTCTGCCAGCATCGTAGCTTTTGCGAAACCTTCGTTAGAAGGTTCTGGGATTGACGGTTGGACTCCTGCCTTTTGAGTTTTAGGGGACGGATAAGGCATTTCCGTGTTTCTAAGGTTTCTCATTTTTTACCTTTACTACGAGAACGAGTTGAACCGCCGCGCTTCATTTTCATCGGCATTTTCTTAGCGGTCTTACCGCCCATGCCCATTTTCTTAGGCATCTTTTTGTTCGTTTTGCGTCCTGGCATTTTAATCTCCTTCGGCGTACAAGTTATTAAACGTAATGTTCGGATCCATGTAGCTATCGTCAATTTCCGCGCTATGCACGTGTTGACTAGGATAAAAGTCCGGTGCTCCTGAACCTGTCTCCCATAACGCAGGGTTGGTCGCTCTTACACGATTGTTAGGCAACGCCACAATATTGCCTGTCCATTTTCCTGCATCAGTTAGCTGAATAACATGACTCTGCTTATGCTGTGCAGGATCATCAGCTATATCATTTCCTGTATAATCTACAGTAAACAAATACTTCCCTGTATGGAACTCGCTATCTATCTTACATAGCCAAGGGCTAGAAGATACACGATCCATAACAATAACCTCATGGTCTCGGGAACTACAGTCCCAAGGCTGCGCTAAATGAGTTGCCATTGATTCAGGCATTTCATCAATCATCGCGTCAGCAACTAAAGCGGTAATAGGCATCCTAGCCCACATCGCTCCCCCATGAAGATTTTCAGAATCTTCCTCTTCATTCAATTCGTATCCTGTAAATACGACTTGAAAGGATAAACATCTATCTGGGATAGTGTTTACCGCAATAGCTATTGCATGTAAATACTCTCCGTGATACTGTAGATGATTATGTGTGTATTCTTTTCTAACCCAGCAATTAAAATGCGGGATATTACTTATTAAATGAGGCAATTAATCCTTTTCCTGTGACTCCCGAACAATCTTTGCAATCTCAGTCAAATTAGAATCTACTTCTCTATCGTCGCGCATCTCTGCTTGTTGTAGTTCAGAGGCTACTCGGATATCCGTTTGTTGTTCTTGAGATTCAATACGCTCTCTTTCCAACTGCGCTTTACGCTCGGATTCCCTGTCGCGCTGTTTGAGTTTTTCGAACTCTAATTCCATCTGTTCTTCGAACATCTGGCGCTGAGGATCTTGCTGCTGTGCGGCCATCGCTTGAGCAAGAGCTTGTTCTTGGCCAGTAATCTGCTGAGTCGCCTGAGCAGCCGCCATAGCAATTTGGCTTTCGGCTTCTGGAGGTAACTGCGGCATCTGACCATCTGGCCCTGGCTGTGGTAGCTGGATACCTTGTTGAGTCAACATTTCTTCCACTTGAATACGATACTTCAGAGCTTGGTGCTGTTGAATATGCGCTTGAAGTGCGCCCATCGCTTGTGGATTCTGCTGTGTTTGAGGATTTTGCATAAACGCCATATGTGCTTGGACGTGGGCGTCATGGTTTTGTTGAATGAACGCTTGTAAAGGAGCACTCATCAATGCGTCCATATTTTCTTGGACGGGATCTTTCGGAGCAGGAGCCATATCAGGTAATAAGATATCGTCGATATCTTTGATATTTAGCGCAGTATACATTTTACGAAAGGCTTCTTTCATATTGTGTATTTGAGGGGCGCTTTGGGCCATCTGTAGTTGCGTTTGTGCCAAAATAATACGTTGTGTCGTACTGAAAATGTTTGGATCACAAACGGGAATGATATCGACACTGTTGTCGAAATCTTCGGCGAATACAGTTTTCTGAGCACCCTGTACTTGGTACGGGTATTCAGGAGGTAAGTATTCTCCGAATAATCTTTTTAGGATTTTAAATTCGTTGCGCTGTGCATAGTGCAATCTCTTATGGATTGCAGAAATTACTTTTTGTCCTTTTTCCAACAACGCAACGGTAGTGCCTACTGGAGCATTAGAATTAGCGTCGCCAGTTTGGTTATCCATCACAGATGCAAACCGCTGGCCAGACTCCACTAGAACTCCCATCAACTGCGCAAGAGCAGGACTAGGTTCTTTATACGGTAGCGGCATAAAGGATTCGCGGATAGTACCTCCAGGAGTATCGACATCACGCCACTCTCCAGGCTGTACCGGATCATCTGACCTTTGGATATTTAATCCACGTGCTTTAAATCCAGCAGGTAAGTTCGCTAATGTACCAGCGTCAATTAGCTGTCGGAGGATTGCGGTAGCTGATTTCGTAACGCCGCCAATCATATGGATTAGACCGAAACCGTAAAACCCTAATCCTGGAAGGAACTTGTAATGCGTAAAGTATTCAATTTTCTTTCGCATCGGATCGGTTTCTTCGTAGTTTCTACGAATAGATAGAATATCGTTGTTATCCCTACAAATAGTGATTATGTACGGCAACGCTAGTCCGGTTACTTCGCCGTTTTTATCCGTATGTTCAAACCCTTCGATATCTAATTCAACATGGAACTCAAGCAGCGTGTAATCATGCTGGTTCCCTGTACGACTAACGCCGTCTATCTGATCAATCTTTTCTTGTACCGAATCGTCTCCGTCAGTATATGAAGGAGCGTTCATCTCGGTATCTACATAAAACCCGCTAAGTTGTAACTTACGAAGATCATTCTCCGTCATAGTCATCCGGTGGGTAATACGAGGGGACGTATGCAGATCCGTAGCTGTGTACGGAACTACTAAATCTTCAGCTTTTACAAACCTTGATACGACACGACCTACCGTCGGATCGTAATAACATTTCTTAAACGCAGAACCTGCCAGTGGCAAAAAGAACAACATCTGATCCATTTCAGGATCGTACTCTTCCATTTTGTACAACAACTGGAAGTTCATAAAATCCTTTACGCGATTAGCCTGCATCGCTTTCGGATCGTTTGACGCGCCCATAATTTTCGTATCTACTGGGCCGTTAGCTGGTAGTAGTTCTTTATACGCTTGAGCTTGGAAATGGGTAGCAGCTTCAGCAAGTATCGGGTGATATACGCCGCTTGCGCCTTCAAACGGTTCGCTACGAGGATCGTTTTCAATACCAAGCAGCTCTAGACCGTCTTTAAATGTTTCGTACCAGTTTTGACGGGAATCTACATCGTCTTGGTACGCGCTAAGTAGCTCTCCAGAAATTTCAGAAAGCGTAGCGGGGTCTAAATACTCCGCAAGGTTTTCTTCAAACGGAATATCTACTTCCATTTCTAACATAGAAGGATCAACGAGGTTATTGTCCTCGTCAAACAGGATCTCTACCCGTTCTTCGCCGTCAAACTCTTCTGGGAATTGCACTTCAGCCATGGAACGCTACCCTACTCTTATTTTTTGAGACGGTAAATTAGTAATATGCCCGTATTTTCGGATAATACTCTTCTTCGTCGTCATAATCGCCATCTAATCGCAAAAATCCGCCCTGTCTAAAGCGACTTAGGGCTAAAGTAGTTGCATCTACGCAATCATCGTTGTCCCCGTTAGGAAAATCAGCAACTTCGTCTACTAATTCTTGCGCCCAGTTCGTATCAGGCACCCAAACGCGGCCTTCTTGGAAAATTCCACTAACCGCATTCAATCTAGCGATCTTATCCTGACCTTTACTCGGTGAAAAGGTATTTATTGGGATACCCTGCCGCCGTAATTCTTGCGTTAACGGAATACCAGAGGCTTTCGTTTCGATAATTACCGAATCAGGCTCCCAATGTTCGTATAACCGCATCGCTTCGCGCTTGAGTTCAGGGAAATCTAACCGCTCTTTTACGCAATCTAACAAAATTATATGCGCATCCTGCCCACTATAGTGTTCATCGCCGATTTTACCCTCGGGGTAGAACACCCCCCACGTTGTTATCGCCGTATAGTCGGATCTTTCGGATTTTAAAAACGCCGTATCGTAACTTTGAATCAAATAATCGCAAGATGGAGGGTTATCTCTAGGCCATTCCATTATCCATTCTTTAGGAATAATCGAAATACCCTCGCCCGTAGGCCGCTGCATATACTGCGCTGCCCATTTAGACGGAGGTATCGACGCTTTCGTAGCTTCTAATTCGTCTAATGACCAAAATTCAGGCCATAGCGGTTTACCTGATGGCAATATCGCGGGAAACTCAATAACCTCCCATTCGTCGCCACCCTTTTCTTGCGTCATCCGCTTGATTAATTTACCCGTTACGTCCTTTTTAGACCAACGAGTCATTACGATAACGATCGCACCTCCTGGCTGAAGGCGCTGACGGGGGCCAGTTTGATACCAGTCATACGCTTCTTCTAACGCTTTATCCGAAAAAGCGTCTTGTTCAGAGTGAGGATCGTCAATAATAAACAAATCAGCACCACGACCCGCGAGTGCGCCACCAATACCCGCCGCATAATACTGACCGCCCTGCGATGTATTCCATTTACCCGCGCTTCGCGAGTCAGCTTTTAGTTCGGTAGCTGGAAATATCTCCGCATATTCTTCGCTTTCAATTAAGTCACGAACCCTACGGCCAAAGTTAACCGCAAGGTCAGCTGTGTGCGTAGCTTCAATGATTTTTAATTTAGGACGCTTACCTAATAAGTAAGCTGGGAACAAATACGAAGCAAACTCAGACTTCGTATGTCGTGGAGGCATGTTGATTATGAGGCGTTTTGATTCTCCGCTGGCGATTTTATCGAATGCCTCGGCCATCTTTTTGTGGTGCGCACCCGCAATAAACTCTGGCCAAATCGTTTTAACAAAATCGTAAAACGACGCCATAGAACTTTCGCGTTTTTCGCGCTTTTCTAATTCCTCTAGGAGAAGAGTAAACTCTTTCGCTTCTTCTTTCGATAGATGGGAAAGGTCTACTTCCTTTAGCTGTTCAAGTGGGGTGGTCAACGGAGTCTTTCTTGGTTTAACCTTTCAGAAGATATTCGGCCACCGTTAGCCATCGTTTGTATTTGTTGTTGCGTAGCTGGCACCATCCCCGCATCGGGAGTCATTTCCATTTGATCCGCAAGTTGCATACCTACTTGCTGGATTTGTGGGTCGGGGTCTTGCATCATCCCCATAATTTGCGGAACGCCAAAATAATATACGTCGTTCGGTGTACCTACCGGCCCACCGTCGGCGGCCATCTGAGTAAATACACTTTCTAAACCACCTGATTCTATTAGCATCGCTAAATCTTCTTCAGATAGCTCCATAGGCATTGCGCCCATAGCGTCGTCTTCTCCTGGAACCGGAGGCTGACCTCCTTCGTAATCCATCGCTTTTAACGCTTCTTCTAATCCAGAAACGTCGCTACCCTGTACTTCTTCAGGAACAACTTCTTTAACCATCGCGATATTCGGGGCGGACCCTTCAATTAACGCACGAGTTTGAGCGTTTTCTTCAGCTTTTCTTTGTGCTTTACGGGCTTGACGAGCAGAATACGCCGTAGCCGCAGCCGTCGCTGTCGCCCCTATAATTGCAGCTGCAATAAAGCTCATAGCTGTTTCTCCTTGATCTGACAGATAAGTTTTTCTACTTGTTGAATATCAGGGGGAAGTAACTTAACATCTTTAAAAGATTTAGCGATTACTTCTTCTTCGATATCTTCAATGTTTAACTTGTCTGTTGCATGAACTGTAACAAACACACACTCAGTGTGAGTGTATATCGCGCGTTTAGTTCCCGCTTGAGTTATGCCGTGGTAGGGAGCGGATATTTTTTCTACCCCGTCTTGTGAAAAAATAGACATTTCACCTTGCATTAAGAAAAACGGATGCGTTTTGTTATGTATTTTCGTAACGATAAATAATCCTGCTGGATTAAAAATCTCACGAATATACTGACCGTCTGCAAAACTATGTTTAGTTGGGTTTATCTCATGAACCGTTTGTAGTTTAGCGGGATGTGCGTTAACCGCTTGTTCGAACTCAGTTATTTTTTCTCTGAATTCTTTTTGTTTTCTTTGGTATACCGCGTAATCCCACGCTTCATCGAAATGAAACGTATGCTGCAGCCCCCATTCTTCCGTTTTTTCTATAAAGTGCTTTTTAGCGTCTTCTTTAGATAAAGGAGCGTTTTTAATTTGCTCGTCTATCTGGGCCATTGTAAGCTGGCTCATTTATACGACTTCCCGTAATAACCTTTCGCGTAACTTAAACCACCACCGTTAGCTTTTTTAGCAGTAGTTGCGGCCTGTCGGAAATTTTCCTTCGTCGGCGCACCTTTAGATCCCGCCTTACGCATCGTTTCGCCAGAACCCGAAGCTATCCGCTTACGCTTTGCGGCGATATTTGCATACAACCCTGGACGTCCCCCACCTGCCATCTGGTCAGGATCGCTAAAAATATCTTTCCGTAACTTCTGGATTCCAGATTCACCTTGGCGGTTCATAAAATCTTGGTATTCGCGTAATGCCGTTTCGTATTCTTCCGACATTTCGCCTCCTTCTAAACGAGTGTTAAAATCACTACGCTCACGTAACCCCTCTAACTGTTCCGCTCGGGTACGGTCAATACGATCTTGATCCGCTAACCGCGTTAACATATCGTCTTCGTCTAACCGGCGCATACGATCCGCAGTATCAGCTTTATCTTTTGTAATAAACTGCGCTAGTTCATCTTTTAACGAAGCTAAACCCTTAGCCTTTCCTCCAGGCCCACCCATCATTCCAGCTAATAATGCCATCTCTGGGCCAACCATAGAACTTAATGCAGGTTGATCACTTAACGATACAGCTAATTCGCTCGGCTGACCCATCTCCTGCGTTTGCCGCATCGTCAACGTATCTTTATTGGTATTTTGTAACATCGCCATAATTTCGGGCAAGCTATCCATTACCTCTTCGCCGAGAGTAATATCCCCCGTACCGCGTAACAGCGACAGTAAGCCTCCACGACCGCGACTAAGTTCTTCATCGTAAACCGCTTGCATATCGTCCATTACCATTTCACCTTATCGGCCCAATAAGCTGCGCTCATCTTGCCCTTTTTGATATTCTTTCCGTGACGTGCCTTAAAACTCTTACGCCGCGC
>Ga0098056_1000277_pt1 | contig 21253 bp, 21 predicted proteins | sample 17BtaG_FD_92583 | JGI IMG/M metagenome (GOLD analysis project Ga0098056, IMG submission 92583) | Marine viral communities from the Subarctic Pacific Ocean - 17B_ETSP_OMZ_AT15314_CsCl metaG | ecosystem: Environmental > Aquatic > Marine > Oceanic | place: Subarctic Pacific Ocean | collected...
CTCCTCATAGTCATCTGCAAGGTCTTTTGTCTGACTTGTGAGGTGTTGGCTTGTTCTTTTGGGGGTGAACTTACTCTTAAAGGACTCAAAGCCCCCACTAGAAGCGTTCATCAAGGACTCGGCATTTAACTCAACTGGCTTGAAGCTCTTTTTTAGTTCCTCGGGTACGCTGGGGGAGGTAGTGCGTCCCAAAAAGTCGCCTGTCACTAGTCTTTCAACTTCCTTGAAGTTGTCAGCCATCACTAACTGTTTTACTGCTTCTGCTTGGTCATCCTCAAAACCTAAATCTATAGGGGCTAGGGCTAACTCTTTGTTGAACTCAATGTCTTGCTCCTTAGCCTTGCGTACCTGACTTAACTCCCACTGATCCTTATTGTGGTCGGAACGGGCGTCTGCCGCTTGATTTAAATATTTAAATGTACTCATCCGTATAAGGGGTAAAGCCGCCTCTCCCCTACTTCGTAAGAGTCCAAAAGCTCCCATCAAATCTATCTGTGCTTTAGCAGTCTGATCCCTATACTTGCCAGTAGTGCCACCCGCAACCACTTTCACGTAATCATCCATGACTCGGTTGTACCTCTGGTGGTTTCGATCCGCTTCAGCCAAAGCATTAGCTACAGCGGGGGACCTACTAGCCATGTCCAAAAACATGGAGCGATCTTGACTATAAGTTGGTGATAAGGGTTCTAAAATTTCAGAAATCTTGGATATGGTATCGGACTGCACATTAAGAGCCTCTTGCTTACGCAGTAGGTCTTCTGTGTTACCTATACTTCGTTGTAGGGCCTCAGACCGTTTGGCCATAGCCATCTCCTCAGCCTCATATTTATTCATCAAGTCCAACCTCTGTCCTGAGTATAGGCCTGATGAAATTGGTATAGGCGCAAAGTAAACAGGTTCTTGGGGCAATGTGCTTGCCCCGAGAACCTCATCAGCAGAAGATGCTAGTGAGTTTGCCATGTAAAATTATCCCCTCTTGTTGAAGCCCCCACGCATTAGTCTTTTCCGTACGGCTTTCTTCGCTTTAGTATTGTCTTTGGGAAAGAGCGCGTCGGACGGAGGAGGGCCGGGGGGTTCCACCAACCCTGCCGCGACTGCTGGAGCTACCATAGGCGGTCCCCCTTTAGCTCCCGGCTTACCTTGGTTTTCTGGTCTGTCGGCCCATTTAACAAAATCTGGGTTGGGTGAACCATCTTGATTGTGTGCGGACTCGGGCCCAGAATAAGGCTCTACTTTCTTCTTCTTGTTTCTCGACTTAAAGAACCGAGGACGACCCCCACCCGCTTGACGCAGAGCGGTGCCCGGCCTTCCAATTCCTCCACGACGTGTTATGTTTCTATTTGCCATAATTTTGTATTAATTAAAGTATCTTGGACGACCTCCGCCTGCCTGCTGAAGGCGACGCCGATTAATCAGTCGCTCCCGCTCCCGCTTCTCCCGCTCCCGCTTCTCCTTGTCGTCTGTTGCTGTGGGTTCGGGTTCGGGTCTATCATCAAGTCCGGGTTCATTTCTCGTATCAAGTCCCTTAAGATATTCACCATACTCCAACAGCTTTCCTGTCTCTTCATCTACAGGACGACCCCGTGGTAAACGCCTTCCAGTGCGTTTTTCTGCTGCCGCGTGCTGTTCTGCGGTTTGTCTGCCATAGGGGGCCTCCGTTGCCCCAAACTCCGCTTCCCTCTGCCTCAACCGTTGCTCATTCTGCATCCTACGACCTTCATCGGTCTGGACATTATATTGAAGCCGTCCTCTAGCTGACGGGGGCACATAACCGGGGGTTGTAGTGCTTCTAGGAGTTGCCCGTTGCTCTTTTATCCTCGCGCCAATCTCTGGTCCGCGTCTCAACCAATCAAGCCCCGAATAAGCTTTACGGAATTCTCCGGTCGGATCGCCTCTTCTCGCAAAGGGGTTATAGACCTCCTTCACAACGTCGGGTTTGGTGGGTTGTTTGGTTTCGTTGTTGGTATTATCGGGTTCAGCTTCGCTAAAGGCTCTCGCCATGGCATTTTTTGCGGCACGCTTAACGGGGTCCAATAACCAATTAGCGGAACCCGTTCGGGTATCTGCAGGAGTGTCTGCAGGAGTGTCTGCAGGAGTGTCTGCAGGAGTGTCTGCAGTACCCGGTAGTTTAGTTCCACCGGATTGGGGTCCTGTTGTACTTTTGATGTCGGGAGGGCCAAGAGGTTTAAAGCTACCCTCACCGAAATCATCTGGGTCTACTTGACTAAGTCGGTATGCGCTAAGGGCGGTGGGTATTTTTCCAACGCGACCTGTTTGAGGGAATGTTCGGCTAGGGTTATAGTCTGGACTAGCCCAAGGTTTGTTCTTGTTTGCGGCCATGCCTGCAACGTGGGCCGCGTCTGTAGCTCGGTCGGCAGATTGGAATGCCAACTGTGAACGATTGGCCATCTCCTCTCCAACGTTCATAGTCCTGCCGGTAGTTGGACTGACTGCGGTCCCCTCAAAACGGGATGGGATATTGGCTGGCGTGATTGGATCAGTGCCGCCAAGTCTTTCTACCATAATTTCTTTAGCTCTAGCTTGATTGGTAGCGATACTTGTCTCTAGCATTGCTATGTCAGCGTCTAATTTCCTACCTTTAGGGGTACTTTGCGAAGGGTATTTCAACGCCGCTTTTTGTGCTCGGAGTTGTCGTAGACGATTTCCGGTTGTTGAGAGTTGTTTAGTGATGTTGTCGGCTTCATCGGAAAGTCGCGCCAGTTGATTTGCTTCCGGGGGCAATCCCGCACTTTCTGTATAAATTCTAGCTTGATCTGAACCACGTTTGATTTCACTTTCTGCTGGAGATAGATTTGGGTCGCGGTTCCTTACAGCACTTTCTCCCGGAGAGAATCGTGGGTCGCTGTTCCTTAAGGCACTTTCTCCCGGAGAGAATCGTGGGTCAGGAGTGGAGAATATCGCCTGAGCATCCGCTTTAGCCGGACCACCCGTTGGTATCTCGCGTGCAGGGGTTACAGGAACTGAACTTACAGGAACTGTTGCACCACCTCCTGTAAGAAGCTCGGCCCGTGAAGGGGCTCCCCCAGTACTCGCTCCAGTCGGTTTGCCCGCCTCGACCTGTTTAGCCCATACAGTGAAGGCGGGAGTATCACTTTTCTGGGCGACGCTGTGGGCGGCGCGTGCGAGGCGTTTAGCCGACTCACCCCCTAGAAAATTAGTTCTCGGGGCGAACTTTTTATCTTTAAGTTTTTTGGCGCCGTCCATTACCCACTTACCAGCGTCAACACCCTTGCCGACAGCCGCAAAAGCCAACTCTGTGCCTCTACGTGGAATGTAACCCCCCACTTGGAGTGCTTTATTTAACCTTAAAGGAAGTCCAGTTTCATTTCCGGGGAGGATGCTACCAGCGGCGAGCATGGCCATAGTCCCATCTACCTTGGCGCCTTCAATGTCACCTAAAACTAGCTTAACTAGACCTTCACCCCCATAAAGTAGGGCATCGACTGCGTCGGCAAGAGGCAGTCCCATACCAATCAAAGCCAGTGTGGCGTGTGTATGGGCTATAGGGTTTTTTGGGGTCCAGTTGTTAGGATTATCAACGAATGATTGTTGTTGTGTGGGGGAAAGTCTGCGTCCCGCGAGGTCGAAAGGCAACTGTGACCTTGCTTCAGCCATTTGCCTACCAGCTCGTTGTATAACGGCATTTCTCCTAGCCTGCTCCATCTGCTCCGGGGAGACAGCCGACATTGTTGCTCTGTTTGGGTCTGTAGCCATAGTAATTATTCAATTAAATCTTCCATGTATAAGGCAGTCTTTAGGGGGTCTTGCCTTCCCAGAAACCCGAAGAAAGTATCTCCGGGTGATACAACATTAATATTAGTCTCTTGTTCGGCGGGACCTGAGGGACCTTTACCCGGAACCGGGTCAGGTTGTTGGGGAGCCTGTCGAGACAACATGTTGGCACGTTGCGCATCCCTTTTATCTGCAATCTGCTTATTCATGTTCATCTCTGACAAAACGAGTTGATCTAAATTCTCTGCAGAAGCTACTCCACCAAATGGGATTCCCGTCTTTTCGCCTTGCATGAGGATTGCGGCGTCCTTGCCATGATCTCCCGCTTTACGGGCGGCGCGTCTCTCACGAATCTTCGCGGCACGTATTTGATTTATCACGGATCGCCTACGGGCAAACTCCCGTTGATCCTTACCAGAGAAAGGTTTTGCGTATTCGGCCATTATAAAATGCTGTGTGGTTTATTAGACATAAAACCCCATTGTTGTTGGGGGTTAGGGTTGATTATACCTGCGCGGTTAACCTGTTTAGCTGATTGGAGTATATTATAGCACTCATCCCAGAAAGCGGTACTTCTCTGTATATCTCCTTCATCCTCGTAAGCTATAGCGAGCAATGCGTGTTTAAGGGCTCCTATATTAGACGGGACAATAACATCAGAGTCACTAGAGATGTACACATATCTGCGTTTAATCAGACCCTCTATCTCAGTTCCTGAATCTACATCCTGTAAAATCTTATAACGACGGAGAGCGTCCCCAGTACTATCAAAACCTAAGTCTATGACGAATGCTCCTCCCTCACCCGCGTCCTCAATGCCGGGGCCTCCTCGCATGAACTCGTACTGCTTACCCATGATAGGGGTAGGATTATCATCAATCGCTATCGACAATATTGCTTCATATGCGTAGGGGAGGGTTAGTACCTCATTAGCTACATAAGAAGATAAATCTGCACGTACAGTTAAACCATCCCAAATACCTTCAGTATAAATACGTTCTATAGCCTCATTTAGTCGGGCTTTGAACGTTCCGTCGGAATCTGACGCATCGTCTGTAGCATGTTTATATAGAAGGGTCCGCGCCTCAGCGAGGGTAAGGTTTCGCTCATTTGCCATATCGTAGGAGAAATATAACCCCTACAAGGAAAAACGCTAATTTATCTGCTCAAGAGCATTGACAGCGACTTTGTATACTTCCTCGGCACTAATACCCTCTAAAGCAGAACACATCGCGCTACATGAATGGGGGTGGTAGCCTAAATCGGGAGTAAACCCGCACCCCGCACAAGAGTCGGTTGCAAATACGGGGTAGAAGTTACTATAGCGTTCCCACAAGAGGTTGGGCGGCATTATGGCGTGGATGGGTATACATGGGGTTCCTACGGTTCCTGCAATGTGGGCGGGGCCACTGTCATTACCTATAAGCAACTTACAGGAGTATATTGCCCTCACTAAATACTCTAGAGAGAACCCATAATGGTAAACTATGTCTTTTATAGCCTTTACCTGAGAATCTTCCTGCGCAACAAATGAAATCACTTCGTACCCGGCCTGTTTCAACAAAAGAACTAACCTGCTGTAATGGCCTATACTCCACTTTCGGTTGAGGAAACAACATTCGGGGGCTATTACCACGGCATTCTCAAACTGGGGGACTTTTTCCAATGGCTTTACAAGCTGGGGCTTTTGGGGGGAAGCATTTTCAGGTATATCTCCGGCAAACTGATCTGCCGCCCGCTTCCACCACCAATCCATTCTAGCCGCCTTATCTGGGGGTAATCCCGCCATCTGCCCTCCCGTGGAGTTTAAGTTGAGTGTTATAGCACTTATAGGGGCGTTATCCTTGGGATAAACTTTGTCGTGAAAGAAACTGCACATCCCCACATGGTCAGGGCGTACAAAAAAATCTACGTCGAGTCCCGCCTGTTTGAACCCCTCAACACACCACATGGACACCATAGAGTCCCCTATACCATTAAGTTTACTAACTATGGATATCTTGGAGTCCACTAAATATTAAGAGATGTCTGGAGGGTCGTAATTAGGAGGGGGTGATTTTTCGGTCTTGCCGTAACTACCTGCCACAAAATCCGGGGCGTTCCAGTAAAAAGCGTGATTTAAACGCCACTCCCATTCGGTTATTTCACCCTTGTCGTTAAGGGTTACAGAACCTAAAAACTGGTGTTTAACGGTTTTAGTGTCAGCAGGTGCTGTTGAGCTTGTTGTTATGGGGGTAACTACAACAGGTGCGGACGAAGTATGGAGCATGTACTGCTTTATAGACCCGTCGAAAACCTCAGGTTTATAGGTGTATCCAGTGCCGGAACCTGAACCTGAGCCAGACCCCGCCCCCGTTCCATAAAATTCCCCATACACATCCGTATACACGGGTACGAGCATCTCATTATCTCCTGTGAAATACGCGAGGCCCGTGACATCCTCATCACAACACTCACACCCACCTGTGCCCGAGCCAGATCCGCCCGAACCCCCGCCACCACCATCACAATCTAGTCCCCCGTGGACAGTTGCTATACCTGTTCCTGTACCAGCTCCTGTGCCCGCCCCGGTAAAATCTCCTGAGACGTTAAAGTCGAAGTCGAAGTCGAAGTCGAAGTCTATGTCATAGTTTTCTATGCCATAATTTTGCCATAGCTCATCGGCTACCAAAACCTCTCGTTCAGAATAAGTTATCTTAACCCATAAATAGTTAGTGGCCCCGGGAGTTAACTCATGTGTCCCGTTGGCCGCCGTGAATATGGCTTTCCACAAAGTCTCGGGATGATGTTCTCCGTAAGTATTAGTACTGGGAACTAGGTTAAACCCTTTAGCTATGCTGACCGAAGGTGGTCCATCCCCAGTCCCTAAACCTGTACCAACCCCAACCTCAGTGCCTGTGCCGAACCCAAATTCCGGTTCCCACCAAACAGTTCTAACGGCGGGACCATCCCCACAACCAGACGCCTCATACCCTAAAACACCGAAACACTTACGCTTACCATCCTCGTTTTCAGCCCGGACAGTTACGAACCCCGGTTGCGGGTTTAAGTTGTTTGCTTTACCTATGTTCTTCTCCTCATGGGGTCTTATTATAGTTGTATCCCCGGCAACTCCTTGTAGGCCCACGTCCCCAATAACGCCTGTAGCGCCATCGTTAACATCGGTATCCGCAGATGACTTAGCGTCTGCAAGTGCGGCCTCAATCTTGGCCTTTTCCTCGCTCTCTCTTGTCGCTACGGCTCTAAGCTGGTCATCGAAATTAGGGGCCGCTTGGTTGGCGACATTAGCCCCCGCAGGGGCTGGCGGTGGGGGTTGGGGTTTGTTGTTCTGTTGGGCGTCTCTGTCGGCTTGAGCTTGTTCCATTCGGCGGAAGTCTGCCGTCTGTGCTCGGGTCATGCCCGGAAGTAAACCCGCATCACGTCCCTCTTTCCTTGCATTTCGTCGCGCTAACCTGTCGGCTCTTTTTGCCGCGGTTCTCTCACGTCGATTGACCTTGCCATCACCATCTAAATCGCGGGGGTCACCTCCATCACCACCCCCACCTATATTCCGTTGTTCCAGCCAAGACTTAACAGCCGCTACTACCCTAGCTATTAAACGATCTTCGTTGTTAGCCATTATTACGCCTCCCCATCTATGGTGCGGTCTATATCCCTAGGGGTCAAAGTTAATAAAGTGTCCTCAGACATACCGGGGCCGGGACTAAAAATCTCGGTAATTAAAACCTCCCAGTAACCAAGTTTGAGTCTACGGGTTTTAATGTCAATAGTCATGAGGGTTCCTTCCGCGGGCATACCTGCGGGGGAGGTGGCTGGGATGGCCGCAGTCCAGTCTCCATCGACGTGGACGCCTTGGATACCCCCTGAAAGTTTTGGAGGTAAGATGATATCCAAACCTGCACATAGGGCTAGTGGGGTTTGCCAAGTGCGTACATTGGCCTTGGCCCAAACAGTTTTCTTGCTGGCGTAACTAGATGCAGTTAGGAAGCTAACTGTGTGACTCTGAGGTTTGAAACTAATTACGGGGTTTTCCTCTATAATACCCTCGGTGTTACATGTAATTATCCTACGCGTCCTGCCCTTCACTGCTTGTTGGACAGACTCGGTGATATGGAATATTAAAGCCATGTCAGCATCCTCGGATCGGTTACTGCCATGGTAAGCATATGCATAGGCCCAATCAAAGTAAGCTTTCTCAAGGACCGCGGGAAAGCGGTAGTTAAACACTCCGGGAATAGTTTCGGTCCTTATGGCAGAGGCTCCTACAGAAGTCTGTATCTTAATAGAACGCCACTTATCTACAGGTTTAATCTCTACGAGAGAACCGCAACCCGACTTAGAGCCCACCTCTGAACCGGGGACGATGACGCTCTTCGTAATAGTCAACATGGCGTCTAGTTGACTATCGTAACGATCCTCCCTAAGTATAGGAAATTCATCTATAGTCTTTGTAGTTCTGATCGCGTCACCTCCACCCATAGGAGACACTTGGGAGCCCACCACTAAAAACCCAGAATCAGCGGAAGCAGTGTCTGCTACTAGACTGATGTCTACATCCACGATACCCCCACCCAAGAACGTAGACATTTCACTGCCGTTGGCTGGGTCAGAGGCTCTTACCTTGCGGTTAGCCGCCCATACAGCATCTACTCCGTCGGAGTCTGTCGTAACTACCCTTTTGGTAAATTGGGGTTCATTCTTGGGGGCCGGTTCAGTTTGAGATAACTCAGAGGTGTCCGTCTCTATAAAACCCACCCGATTAGTTATGGATGTATTGTTAACACCCGCTCGCAGGGCGAGGCGATTTTCGGTGTTATCCCATAACTCTTCGTCAGTAAGTCTTGAACTACGTTGAAGCACAATCCCCGGCTCAATGGAATAGGCCAGCCTATCAGCCTCTCGCCTAGTTTCGGAACCTTCTTCGCCCCGAGCCGTACCCGTTTCGGAGACGGCTCGTAGTTTTTCGGACTTGTAGTAAAACCGCTGAATTATTATGAAATAGGCATCTATGGTACTATCTCGGGTTCTGAGGATATTCTCCTCCCTAAACTTAAAATCTGTAAAACGCGAATCCGCCGTCCCTGCTGTGGGGGCGGCGTAAGTATAAGATTGATAAGGCGCCGCGTTACCTAAAAACTGAGCCCGGGGAATTATATACGTGCGAGTTAACTGTTCGTCTCCCTCAATCTCAAAATTATACTCATCTTGATCTGTAAAAGTTCCGTTAGGGTTGGACGTAGGTACGGAAGTGCCTCGGGCGCGTGCATAATACCAACGTTGCCACCCATCTTCAGCCTCAGTGGCTGGGCGTATTAAAACTAACTTATGGTGGGGATAAGTTGTGGCGTCTGGGTGGGCGGTACCGTACGCAGGGGGATTTTTGTATTTGGGGAGCCTACCATCACGCAACTCGTAGAAGATGAGGTCCGCAATCTCCGGGGATACGAAGTTTACGACCCTCTGCTTACGCGGGGGTGGTGATGGAGGTTGGGGCATGGGACGAAATTAAACCAACGTGACAGTCACATCGGACTCTTTGTCAAAAATGTACCTGTTCCCCGACGCATCATAACCACTAATAATATTGTTAGTGGTATCTATGTTGCACGTCGTAAGCTCAAACCCCATATCTACGCCTGAATTCACTGCCACAATGTCCATAACCCCGTTGGTTATCTTCACGTAGTGTACAGTGGCTCCAGCGTTAACTTGAATGCCTGCAGTATATCCGGTCATAACAGTAGTAATTAACCATATAATCGACGAATCCCCAACAACCTATTTGCGGGGTACTCAGATATAGTAACTGCGTTGTTCTGGTTTCCCCCTAAAATCTTTATCTTCCCGTCGCTATGTCCCGCGTAAAGGCCGACGTGTCCGCTGGCCCCCTCAGGAGTTCCCCTCCATAAGATCACAACATCGAATCCGGGGACTGCCCGCGTCAAAGAAATAGGTTTTCCCACATTCAGCCAGCTCCTAGCCATGAGATTCTTGGACCTCGGTAGCCTTAGATGCCATGCAACCCAGTTCATAAACCCTGAACACCACGGAACTTCATCGTGTTGGGGCCAATCGTTATCTAGCTGGAGCATAGCTAATAGGAGGGGGTTATCCTCCGTTCCGGGGACTTCCTTGATCCCTACGTAGCGCATAGCCAGATCGTAGGCTGTTATGGCCATTCCCGACTCTTTTGGTGGGGATGGGGACTTTTTACGGAAGAATTTTTTCCAAAACATGTTACTCAGGGAAGGGGGTATCGAAGAACTCAAGTTCCACATACTGACTCTCTCGCTTCAATATACGGTAAATTTTAGGGGTCCAGTAACTGCCTGAACGAGACTCATTATAGCGGTGTGACTCCTCACGATCTTTAATTTCGTAGTTTTCGACTCGGAGGTCGTCGTCGTGGGGAATGTGGTGAACATAATCGTACACCTGTGTACGGGGTCGAACCTGTAAAGGTGAGCCTCCAAATGTTCCCCGGTCTATATTGCCGTGAAGTCGTTTATATAAATCATTATCATCATATCCCCACCCTTGAAAGTTTTCATTGTACCCTAGAAAGTCCTTCTTGTTTACAAGCATGAGGCCACAGAAATGGGGTGAAGTGCCAAGTTCTACGCCTGTAACAAAGTACTTATTTAGCTCTCCCCCCTTTAACTCTAGGTTGTCCACCCACCCTCGGTTAAGGCTTACATAGTCGCAGTCCAACTTAAGTAGTATTTTGTTCTCTGGGTCCGTAAACTTAAAAGCTAGGTTATAGGACTTAGCTAAGTTGAACACCTTTTCCCCCCTTACCCGAACTAATTTGATTCGTGGGTCGTTGTCCATCAAGCCACACAAAAACTCATTATCCAGTAATGGGGTTTTAGAAGACCAGTCAACAATGACGATGTCTCCTATTTCCTCGTACTTCAACCAAGAGGGTAAACCTTTCGCAAGGTTGTACTCCCGGTTCATGCAGGAAAATATTGCTGATATCATTTATCCCCGGAACCTATGATTATAGCACGCCTGTAACTGTGATCCGAATGCCACTTATGGTTTTTCCTACCCACAAGTCGGCCTTCTACGAATTGATACTCCTGCCCCTCAATCAAGGTGACAGTAGGGGGATCATAAAGTGCGCTCTTGTTTAAGTCGCTTCGCGAGTCGTTCGATGCGCAGCTTTGAAACAGGAGAAGCATCAGCGGCAAGCTCATCCACCTCATCCTCCATTTTATAGATATAGGTTCTCTGTCGCCACTTTGCATAAGCTATGTAGGCCTCAAGGGCCGCTTTTATGAGCTTAAAAAAGGTCACTTGCCGCGCTTATTGAGAACTGACCAAACCAGTCCAATAAGAGTGACAACTGCTCCGACGCCCGTTTGTACTTCCTCCCCAGAGGCTAGACCTCTCTCGGCCACGAAGCCTCCCATAAATGTCAGGACATGGCGTACTACTCCCAGTATTGCTTCTTTACTCATTTTTTCTTTTTGATTAGATGATAAAGGCTCACTAGAGCCACTGCTATCCCTAACAATCCACCAAGGATTTGAATTGTCCATTCTAATTGCTGTTGGTAGGGACTAATAACAGCTAAAGCAGACCCCAGCAAGCCCGTAGCTCCTTTAGACAAAATTTCACTTGTAGACATACACAAAATATCCCCAATGGGCATCAATGACTATACCATAAAAGTAAGGTGCCTGCGACCCATTTGAGCCGCAGGCACCCGTGTAATCACCATTAAGGTAATCCTTATGTCGATCTTACAGACCTCCTGTGATGGAAGCTCCGGCACAATCCAACTTAGTAAGAGGATCGCAACGCTTATGCCTAATCACGTAGCCCCACTGAGGCTTGACTGGCTTGGCCGCGTTGGCCAGAACTCCGCGGAAGTATCCCCAAGAGCCATCGGGGTTCTCGACACGATCCTTAATGTTAAGGAAGTCGAACTTACCACGATAAGTCAGAGGGTTGAACTTCACGCCTGAACCTGCGTTAGCGATAGGTGTTGGAATCAATGATTCCATAACATCTGTGTGGAACACGATGGTATCCTCGTAATCGGCAGTCTCATAGTCTGGGTTAACAATGTAACGGCTGTTAGAACCAACCTTACCAGTCCAAGAAGAGTCCACAATATAAGGTGCCACTTCAACCCACTGGGCCATGTCGCCTCCGGTTCCGGTGCCTGTGTAGGCAGAGTTATATGTATAACGCTTCGGAAACGGATCAATGAGGTGGTAGAACCCGCGATAAGAGCGCTCAACGCCAAGAGGCTTAAGAAGCTCACTTACCTGTGGGCTGTAACGGAAGTCGTCACGAATCTCACTCTCGCGGATAATCTTGTCTGAGGACTCAGCACTGGTGATGATGGTGAACACCGGGCGACCGTTTTCACGGCCCATCGGATTAATTCCAGCTCCATCACGCACAAGTTGCATGTAGACTCGGTCAAGAAGACCTTGTGTAAGACGGGAAATCGAGGCTGTAACGAGGTCGGTGCCACCGTCCTGAGTAGGCATACCAGTGCCTCCCATGTTGGTGCCTGAACCTGACAGAAGCGTTGAGCCACCTGCAGTCGTAGAACCAGCTATGATGTGGTTCCCGGCCCATGACTCATATTGGTCACGGTAACGGTTCTTCCAAGCCCATGACACGTTCTCGACAAGGTTGTCGTAGACCGCTTTAAGCTGTTCCCGGAAGCGATATCCCATACGAACTCCGTGCACACAAATAGGAGCCGACTCAATGGCGGTGTGCGCCAAGCCGTATGTCCTAGTAGTCTGCGCGTTGTCAATCTCAGTCGCGGTAGGAATACAGAAAGTGGTACTATCACTGTTGATGTTAGACCAGCTCTGTGAAGCCGCAAGAGTGCGCTCGTAAGTTAAGACACTAAGAGTGTCTCCCATTTCGTTTGGCCATGCTCCTTGCTTAACAAGCTTGAGCCATGGCGAGGTGTCGATTGTACGACGGTAGATGTCCCCAGAAATCCTGCCAGTCTCTTCCACCAGAAGGTGGGAGATACTCAGGTCCGCTGGAGTAGTATCTATAGTTTGTGTAGCCATTTTGCTATATGCCCTCCTCAGGGCGGTTAATTAATATACGCGGATGCGCCCACCCCTACGAGTGTTTAGCATCCGTTTCACTATCTCCCTGAGCCGAGGAGATGGCGGAGAAACCGCCTAGCTCAAATTATTTGTACAGAAATTGCGGAATCTGTGGTTCCATCAGAAGTATACTGCACAACTTTTTAAGTCGCAAAACAAAAAATTCCTAAACCCCTAATCTTTTGGATATGACATCCATAAAGTCGAATCCTTCTGAAGAAGAAGGCTCGGAGGGGGCTACCTGAACCCCACCCCCGGACTCGGCGGCTTTGGGTGTTGCTTTTTGGTAACTGGAAAGCTGTTTTTCTAGGCTGGCTATCTTAGCGTCCTTCGCCCTAATGGCCTTAACCATAGGAGGGAGTAAGGTTCCGGCGGAAACGGCGTACGCTTGGTGGTCTACACCTAAGTCTAAGAAGTTATCCTCAAGTGTCTTTTTTCTAAGTTCCCCCAAATCAGTTCCGTCTAACTCGGGGAGAACAGACTCGAACTTATCGTAAACTTGATTCACGGAGGACTTAGTACTCATTGTATAGTCGTGTAGAGCCTGTTCTTCCTCTTGTTGCTGGTGGTGGTCTAATTCTGCCGCGGCTTCTGCCGCGTACTCCTTGAGTTGTCTATCTCGCTCAAAGATGGCTTGGGCATCGTCCACCATTCTATAGAGCATCATCTTATCGCGGTCACCCATCTCGGCCGCGACTTCTTCTAAATTCTTGTTTTGACGCTCGATGTTACTCTCGGACAAGATGTCGAGTAAAACTCCGGGGTCTTTCTCGTTCCTCTCCGCCAAAGCCTCCGTGGCATCCATTATAGACTGTAACGGTTCAGCTACTGTCCGTTTATACTCGGCAGAAGTCTCCACCCTAGATATAGACAGTTCACGCTCATATGCCTCAATGGCCTCTTGTTGCGCGTGCAACTGTTGCTCTAACTGCTCGGTACCCTCAGTTACAGGGGTTTCAGTGATCTGGCCCTCTAACTCAGTGGCTCTAGCTCTAGCATCGGCTAACTCAGATCGAAGTTCACCCCACTTGGCTACAGCTTTCTCATCCAATGTTTCACTTAAATCGTCAGGAGAAGGGAAGTCATCGACTAAATCAGTTGCGGGAGACTCTTCCTCTGTATCTGGTGAAGTTGTCTCCTCTGTAGTTTCTGGCGCAGTTTCTGGCGCAGTTTCTGGCGCAGTTGTTTCGGAATCACCCTCCAACGCATCCCCAATAAAGTCCAGAAAACCCGTGTCATCACTAGGTTCAGGTTGCATTTCAGCGTCCAGAGCACTTAGAGACTCCTCAGTACTAGGGATAGTTGGGGCCTCGGCAACGGGAGTTTCCGGGGCTTCTGCTTCTGTGGCTACGGCTTCTTCACTCATCTTCTTCTATAGGTTGTATATAATCCCACTCAGGTAACTGATCCTGAACTTTTTTGAAGTGTAACGTGGGGAGTCTTTGTATTAAGTGTAGGGCTGTGTGGAACCCTGCTTGGAAAGATTGCCTCTTCGCAGTCTGCTCCAAAGATTCCCCCATAACCACAACAGGGGTGGCTTGGGATTCTAGTACCCTCAACCCCCGCTCAAACTCGGGGGTTAGTATAAAATCTTGCCAAGCGGCTCTACCAGCTTCGTCGCCTTGCCACTTTTTAACTAGACCTTCCATCTAGGAATCATTATCCCACTCTCGCTTTTTTGCAAACCCGTATTTAATATGTTCTTCAAAATCTCCGCCACAATCACACCCACACCCCTTATTTACAGGGTAAAGGTCAATATATTCATCTCCACTACCTGAGCCACTACCTGAGCCACTACCTGAGCCTGACTCCATATAACCTGTCCAGTGGTAGCAATCTACCTCCCCGGACATGTCTGAACCGCCGCTTCCTGTGTAGCCAGAGCCACTGCCAGAGCCACTGCCCGAGCCACTGCCCGAGCCACTGCCCGAGCCACTGCCTGTATATCCTGAACCACTTCCTGTCATCGTAAATAATCCCTAATATCTGTCGCGGCCTTGGCGTCCGATAGCTGGCGCTCCTGTTCGGCCTTCTGTAGTTTAATCATCATCTCAGCTTGATGCTTCTCCTGCATCATCTGAAGTTTAAGTCGATGCTCTATAAGTTTTTCCTGTTGTTCTGGAGTAACTTGGGGTTGTCCTTCCTCCCCTTCGGGGCCCGGCTCCCCAACAGGGCCTTCCTCGGCGGCCTCGCGTTGAAGTTTAGCTAGTTTCTTCTGCCCGTTAATAATCAACTCAGACACTTGCTGGAGTCTCTGGTTATATTGGGCAACTTGGTCGGCTATCGTTGGGTCTTGTTGAACTTGCTCCAAGTGTTGTACGGAGTGCTGGAACACATTCATAGAACGCATGGCGGCGTCCTCAATTTCCATCTGACCTTCTTCCACGGCGGTAAACATCTGCTCCACTATAGGTAAGTGTATATCCAAATGGATTGTATGTATCTCGTTCGGGAAGACTTCAATCTCTCGGCCTTCAAGCAAGTGTTCTGTCTCAAGTTGAGCGACCTTAGCGTCAATCGGGATACGCTGATCTGGTCGGGCAGGTATGTAACGGTCAGCCGCATCGTGTCCGACAAGAGCCGCTACTTGATCACGGAATAAATTATGTCTACCCTCTGCGTCGAAAGTCCCGGCGAATTCATTCAACTGCTGGAGACTGACGGCACGTTTGGCTTGGCTACCACTGCCGACAGCTCTTACGGAACGCGTCTTGCGTATGTCTATGGCAAGCATTGCCTCGGGAGGCACTCCTCTCATCAGACATCTCTCACGGAACTCCATAACAGCATCACCTCCCCCTTCATTAGGAGAGTAGTCTGGTCTAAAGAATCGGCGGGCCACCTCCATATGAAACCTATCCCACGGGTTATAGAACAGGTTGAGCGCGGTAACGTTCAACTTCGCGGCTTCTTCAAGGTGGGCGGCTACTTCGAACCGTGTCCTGCGATCTCCTTTTCCGAAGACCCCCGCCGTTGAGTATTGTCCTGCACGCTCTTGTACCTGCTGAGTCAGGTCGTTGAGCACGGGCATCATGGTTTGTGAAGTGTTTGGGGCCGCGCGGTCCACAAACTTCATGTTGGGTGGTAAAATTGCAAAAGGCCCAAAATAGTTGAACGCGAAGTTCTCCAAAGACCGTTCGTCTTCGGGTTGAACCATCGGAGCTCCTGCAAGCATAGCGTTATCTACTGCCTGTGAACGAATCCGGTTACTGACCTGAAGGTGGTGGTACAATTTGAACCCTAGCCCCCGGATACTGTGGAAACTTCCGTTAGTCCCAATACCATAAGTGAAGAACGTGAATGCTTGGTTGATGTTGTTGTAACGTCCGATCCTCTTGTATAGGAAATCTTTGTTCTCTGCGTCAGAGAGGGTGATGAAATGCGATACCGTTCCGTTGAACTCTTTTACCCACAAGTGGACGAGGGAAACCCGTGCGGCTTTCGCTCCTGCCCAGATATCGTTGTTCTTAATCTCAGCCTGAAAGTTCTCCCAGTCACTGTGAGTGGTCACGGTGGCGGAGGCCTTCATTATAGCTTTGCGGACTTCGGAAACATTCCACCCAAGTTCAGAAGCTACTTCTGGGTCTTCTATGTACTTGTATAGGTCATTTACCATCACGGCTCGGCGGCAAGCCGCTACCTCTAAGGCATCCTCTGTAGCCTGTGTCTGGCGAGGGATAACGATGTCTCCTAGACCTGTGGAACGCCATTGCCAAGAACGTTCATCTTCGAAATAATTAATGCCTACGCCATGGCCTACGAAATGATTGCAGAGGTTTAGGTACTCGTAGTTAAAGCGAGGCCACTTCCGTAACTGAAAAGAATATTCCTCGGACATAATCCGATTCCATTCAATCTGTTGCTTGGGGTCACCAAAGGAAGTCTCCACCCTAACTAGGGTTTCTACCGAGTTTATTAAGTCCACATACGCGGACATGGCATTCTCAAGAAACTTCTCAGCCTCTCCGAAGTTTAAGTTACATCGGAAACCCTGACCGGAGTTTCTAAGAACGGCATCGGAATACGGGGGAGAGCCATCAAACATAGCCTGAACTCTCGCTCGGTTAGTGGCGGAAACCTCGTCGCCGTCGCGTAGGTTTTCGTAAATCTCGTTTGCCGCTTTTACATTTTTAATGCGCGACTTAGGTACCGCCCCAGACTCTTTAATAGTCTCTAGGGATAGGTCGGAAAATTCTTTTAGCCCGGATGACATAATTATCCCACTAATTTGCCACGTAGAGCTCTAAGTATCAAGGAGAGTTCTATGGGAAGACGCAGTAACATCAAGTGACTTCATTTTATTAGCCCAAGTCTTTTGACGACCTGCGTTAACAGAGAACCTCTCTCCCCCCATAAAACCGTGCCTAGACCTGCAAAGGTCGATGACAATGAATGCCGCGTCTGCAATATCCGGTGACCTGCCTACCCGCGCCTTAAAGTCTATCTTTGACTCCACCTTTATTTTTACATTGGTGCCTCGGGTTTCATATCGCCTACCAACCATCTCCCTCGCTAAGTCAGTAGAAATCCCCCGTAACTGGTGTGAGCGCAGTAACTCCTGTCCTTGATACCAAATCTCAGACATTCGGTTGGCGTATCTGTCACAACCCGGAGTCCTATCAGTTGCGGATACAGGTCGGTCGGAGGCTTTACCTGCGAAATTAACAGCTAACACCCTATCAGACCACTCTACGCTCAAGATATCGTGGAATGGGCCTCCCGCCCCGGTAGCGTCACACGCGGCATTTTCAGGTAAAACTCCCCTTTTCTCGCACGCGGCCCTAAACTTTCGGGCGATCTGTACGGAACGTGGGGTGTCTTTATCTGCAACGTTCTCACTTAAAACCTCATAATCATCAAACTGTAGCACTTGAACCCCGCCCTCTTCCCCGAAGGAACCGAAGTAGACTATAGAACGGTCCCCTCCATTAGTGAATGACGGGTCGATAGCGGCGACTTTAGTGGGGGCGCTGTCGAATCTCGCTGGGTTAGACGCCACACCTCTAACTAAGTCTGCCTCAGAATAGACGCCACTATCAACACCGTCGGGACACCAAAATCCTTTATACATGCGGTAGAACAAAAGAGACTTCTCTCCGTAATCTCTTTTTGCGGCCTCTACCGTCTCCCGGGAAGGCATCCACGGGTAAATCTGCTTACCAGCTAACACATTGGGGTTCTCTTCAGCGTTGAACCGGATACACTTTCCCCGAGAGGTTTCCCACTCGGAGTCGTGTTCGGTCACGGACTGCCACCCATCCGCGGGACGGGAAAACACCCCGAAGGCGTCGAAGTGGGAGTTAGGGTTACCTAGACCAACCATTTGGAAGAATGGGTTGGTGGCGAGGTTGGTGTAGGCGGCGTGGATCAAACTCTCGGGGAGCTCGGGGAGCTCGTCGGCCAAAAGGATGAGACGCTTCATTTTTATACCGACTAGCTTACCGATGGCCTCTTTTTCCTTACGTTTCTCAGCGGGAACAAGGACGATCCCGGTAGATTCCCAGACCCCTCCATTCTTAGATAGGCCTTTAATCTGCCCAAGTGATGGGACTAATTTACCGGGTAGCCCCGGAACAGATGACCACAACTCGGTAATTGACTTCCAAATACGTCGCCGCGCCTCCCGTAGCGTGGTTGACGTGGCTATAACAAGGGTATTATAGGGGTCGGCTAAGTAATTAATAACCCCCCACAACGCCATGGTATCGGACTTACCGGAGGAAGCACACCCTGCAATGGACAGATACTGGTTCTCGCAGGCCTCATAGATCATGTCTTCAGCCCACGGCGACCATATAAAATTACGGGAGGCGGGTTTCTGAGGATCATTCCACAGCAAGTCCACGGCGTTCTTGAAGTGTTCAAACTTACCCAAACCCCCTTGTTCTGGCCCCCTGTCGTGCAGGAAGGCGTGTAATTCCATGGTTACTTCGTTGGTTCCATCTGGGAATGTAAACCCATATCGGGAGATAGGCACAGATGAAGATACACTTTTTTGTTGCTAAATCAAGGTGGACGGATTAAATACCTACCATGGCCAGAGAAGGTAGCATAGAAAACCCGACAAAAGTCACGTTATACATGCCTAAAAACACTGTAAGACGTGGTAAAAAGTATGCCTCTGAGACAGGCAGTTCATTAAGTCAGCTAGTCACAAACCTCGTAGAAAAAGAGGTCGGGGATGAAATCCCAGTGACTGTAAGGCTTAACAGGACGTGGTGGGAGAAAGCTTCTAAAAAGGCCGACGCTAACGGAATGACTCTGGAGAACTTTGTCCAGAAAATGTTGCAGGGTAATGAAGATTCTGGGGATTGATCCGGGGGTCGGCGGTGGGGCGGTTATGCTCCTAGACCGAACCCCCCTAAGCATTGTATCTTATACAACTGAGCAAGACTTTATCACATTCGTGGAAGAGATGGCTCGGGGCGGAGTTGATGCCGCTTTTATAGAGAAAGTAAATGCTTTCCCGGGACAGGGGGTAGCTTCCACATGGAAGTTCGCCCAAAACTATGGGTTTGAGCGCGGAGTCGTGAGAACCTTAAAAATACCACTTTACGAAGTCCTGCCACAAAAATGGCAAAAAGGACTGGGAATACCCCAAGTAAAGGAAAAAACCAAACGAAAAGCCGCACTTAAGGATGCCGCGGGAAGGTTCTTCCCAAAAACACCTTGGACACTTAAAACTTGTGATGCGGCTCTAATAGCTCTATATGGCCTTAACACTTTATCCAGCACAGAAAACATCCCATAACACTCTTGTCAAAGCGCTTCAAACCCACCGATCCGCGCTTGACTCATCAGACACGGGGACAGGAAAAACGCTCAAAGCGGTGGAAGTTGCTAAAACCATGGGAGTTACCCCGTTCGTGGTTTGCCCGAAAACGGTAATTGCATCGTGGGAATCCACCCTAAAGGGGCAGGGAGTGCGGGGGGACGTGATTAACTGGGAGAAACTCAGGACTGGGAACACGTCTTACGTATCGAGGCGGGGTAAAAGGGGTTTTCACTGGGAACTGCCGCCGGAAACTCTGATTATCTTTGACGAGTGTCATAAAGCGAAGGGGGTTAGAACCCTCAACGCTAATATGATGATTGCGGCTAAGAAGCAGGGGTTCCAAATACTTATGCTGTCGGCTACTGCCGCCGAAGACCCGAGGGAGATGAGGGCTCTGGGGTTCGCTCTCAGCCTACATAACCTAAGTAACTTCTGGAACTGGGCGCAACACTGGGGGTGTGAATTTGATCGCTGGAAGGCTCTGCAATTCCCGGAAAGGAACAGAGGGAAGTTAAAAGAGCTTAACAAGCTCATTTACCCGGACAGGGGTCATAGGCTGACTCGGGATGATCTGGGGGACCACTTTCAGGTAACTCGGATAATCACTGACCCCATCAGATTCGGTAAAAAGTCGAAAATAAACGACCTTTTCGAGGAATTAGAGCCAGAAATAGCGAAATTAGAGTCTCGTAGAGATGGTGATGGGGATGAGCCCATTGTACTGACAACAATTCTACGTCTGCGTCAGGAGATAGAACTCCTTAAAGTCCCCGACCTAGCGGAGATGATTGACGAGGCTAGGGAGGCTGGTAACTCCGTGGCGGTGTTTTTGAACTTCACGGACTCTATTGATGCTCTGTCCCGGAGGCTAAAAGAAAACCACACCTTCATCCAAGGTGGGCAGACTAAAAGTGATAGGGATAGGTCTGTAGAAGAATTCCAGACTGGAAAGGTGGGGATTATTCTTTGTAATATTGCCGCGGGTGGTGTGGGGGTTAGTTTGCATGATACCGCGGGGAACTCCCCCAGAATAGCTCTTATAAGCCCTACGTATAATGCCAAGGACTTCCACCAATGTCTTGGTCGTGTGGATAGGCTTGGGGGGATGTCTGAAAGTGTTCAGCGGATACTGGTAGCTGAGGAAACCATTGAAACTAAGATAGTTAAATCAATGATGTCCAAAATCGAAAATTTAAAGTTGCTTCACGCAAAAAATGACGTATATAATACGACTACGATGAATACTGATGAAAAAACACCTGTTGTAGATGAGGAGGAAGCTCACGCTGAGTTTGGTCCGTCGTCCATTAAAATGTCTGCTCACTGTCCCGGTTACGAAGGGGAGTCGGGCACTAACCCCGCCGCTGAAATGGGCACACGTATCCATGAGGCTCTAGAGACGGGGGACTGGTCAAAGTTGAATGACTACGAGTCTTCACTGGCCCAAGGGTGTAGAAACGCGGAGGACTCCATATTCAACCACCACGGTTACGAGGTTATGGAACTGGATGACTACAAGGAAATCCGGTTAACTATGAAACTCCGCGACGAGGAAACATTTGGAACCTGTGACAGACTCACGGTTAATGGCACGGAGGCGGTGCAGATCGACTATAAAACGGGTCAA
>Ga0098056_1000280_pt1 | contig 21140 bp, 16 predicted proteins | sample 17BtaG_FD_92583 | JGI IMG/M metagenome (GOLD analysis project Ga0098056, IMG submission 92583) | Marine viral communities from the Subarctic Pacific Ocean - 17B_ETSP_OMZ_AT15314_CsCl metaG | ecosystem: Environmental > Aquatic > Marine > Oceanic | place: Subarctic Pacific Ocean | collected...
CATAATGGCGTTTTCATCAGCAGCAGGTCACGGCAATTTACCTAACGGCAATTTTAGCCCAGTGATCTATTCCAAACAGGTGCAACTTGCTTTCCGCAAGGCATCTGTTGTTGAAGCTATCACTAACTCTGATTATTTTGGAGAGATAGCTCAAATGGGTGATTCAGTAAAAATTATTAAAGAACCTGAAATCACCGTAAAATCATATGCACGTGGTACGACTATCACACCACAAGATTTAGACGATGAAGATTTTTCATTGACTATTGATAAAGCCAATTACTTTGCTTTTAAGGTTGACGATATAGAAGAGGCCCACAGCCACGTAAATTTCGGCAGCCTTGCAAGTGATCGTGCTGCATATAGACTAGCTGACCAAATGGATCAAGAAGTTCTTGGTTATCTATCTGGTTTTGCACAAGCATCATTACATGCAAATGCAAGTACAGTAAATACATCTGTAAACGGTTCAAAAGCCGTATCTACTGCTTCAAGCGGTTCTAATTTAGTTGGTGCAGAACTATTGTCTTCAATGTCACTAGACGCATCTGACTTTACTAACACCTCTGGAAGCGCAGGTACAGCTAACCAATCTATTGGTATTGAGCCTCGTGCAGGTGGTGCTACTGCTGCGAAATCTGCAACTGCAGGTAACGCATTTCCATTGCAAATTCTTGCACGTATGTCTCGTTTGATGGACCAACAAAATGTTGATACACAAGGTCGATGGATCGTTGTAGACCCAGTATTTATGGAAGTCTTGAAAGATGAAGATTCACGTTTGTTAAATTCTGACTTTGGTGGGTCAGGTTTACAAAATGGATTGTCTGTGAGTAATCTACACGGTTTTCGTGTTCACTCATCTAACAACCTACCTGCATTAGGTACAGGTTCTTCAACTGTTGGTGGCTCAAACGCCTCTAACTTTGGAATCATTGTTGCAGGACATGATTCAGCAGTTGCAACTGCAGAGCAGATCAACAAAACTGAAACATATCGTGATCCTGACTCATTTGCAGATATTGTTCGTGGTATGCACCTATATGGTCGCAAGATTCTTCGCCCAGAAGCTATCGTTACTGCAGCATATAACTTGGCGTAAAGGAGGACTGAATAATGGCAACTATTACCGCAACTCTAGCTCCTGCACATGGGAGTGACTCACGTGGGCGACAGCCTTACATGGTGGAACAAACCATTGATCTGACTGCAAACAGCATTGCCCCAGGTGATGTAGTACAGGCTCTTACTGTTCCTGCAAATACACATATTGTTACTGCAGGTGTTCAAGTAACATCTTCTGCTACTCAGAACTCTGGTACTGATGCTACTGCAAGTTTAGGAACTGCTGTAGACCCAAATGAGTACGTTAATGTATTTGACATTGACGGTGCTTCTGATGGGGCATATGCACCATTAGTTACTACTTCTGGTGAAATAGTAATTACTTCTGCAGATACACTTGATGTAACTCTTGCAGGTTCAGGTGCATCATTTACTGCAGGTACACTACGTGTGTACGCAGTAATGATGGATGTTAGTGCACTTGGTGAAATGACTGCTAATGAAGTAGATCGTGACACACTCGCATAATTAAACTTTAGGGGGCAGGGCAACTTGCCCCTTTCATCTTATTTAAAGGTTATACAAATGGCAACTACGTACATTACATTAGTAAACGATGCATTACGAAGACTTAATGAAGTTACCTTAGATATATCAGGTGACGGTTTTGATACTGTACGTAATGTACAAGGTCTAGTTAAAGATGCTGTAAATAACAGTATAAGATTAATAATACAAGACGGTCAAGAATATCCTTTTTTAAAAACAACTAATACTCAAACATTAACTATAGCCCAAAGAACATATGATTTTCCTACAGACATGGGTACTGTAGATTGGGATTCGTTCTTTTTGAAAAAAACCAGTGGCCTAGATAATACACCTAGACATCTTAAAACAATAACTTATAATGATTATATACAAAATTATCGTACACAAGATGATGAAGGAGATCAAACAAATGGTATAGGTAAACCTTTATTTGTTTATCAAACACTAGAAGAAAAGTTTGGTGTTACCCCTCTTACTGATGCAGCGTATGAAGTAGAATATGTTTACTTTACTTTTCCTGCAGATTTATCGTTACATACAGATACAACAATTATACCTGATAGATTTAAACATGTTATAATTGATGGTGCTATTATGTTTGTTATGAGATTTAGAAGCAACGAACAAAGCGCAGCTATACATCAACAAAATTTTGAAGAAGGTATAAAAGCAATGAGGCGAATATTATTGGATGACAATTTATATGTAAGATCAACAGTAATAAATCGTCCACAGTCTAGTACTTTTAATAGTGTAATTTAATGCCAGATAATTTAGGATCATTTAAAGTTTTCTGTCAGGGTGGGCTAAACACTAGTAGAGATGTTTTATCCCAAGGTGAAACTTCACCTGGATCTGCTATAAAACTTACCAATTATGAGCCTTCTGTTACTGGTGGTTATCGTAAGATAAGCGGATTTAGTAATGATTTTGGAACGGTAACAGGCACAGGAAATGTGCTTGGAGTCTGTGTAGCTAATGGTATTAATGACGGCATACTAGCTTGTAGAACTCCCTCTAGCGGTAATAATTATTTACATAAATGGAATAACTCTACAAGTGCGTGGGATGCTATAACTACCTCTGGATCACCTACCATGTCAGGTGTAACAAAAGTTAGATTTACTAAATATAATTTTGGTAGCCCAAAGGTAATACTTACAGATGGAGTAAACCCTGCAGCTACATATGACGGCTCAACTTACACTCAGATAACACACGCTAACGCCCCCGATGATCCCAAAGTATCCGCAATATGTAAAAATCATTTATTTTTAGCAGGTGATCCTAACGAAGATACTAATTTATATTTTAGTGCACCTTTAGCAGAAACAGACTTTAGTGCTGCTAACGGTTCTGGTGTTATAAATGTAGGTTTTCCTGTTGTAGCAATAAAGACTTTTCGTGATGCTTTGTTTATTTTTGGCACTAACAACATCCGTAAGCTTGTTGGTAATAATATTTCTAATTTCGTATTAGAATCAGTTACAGATAATCTTGGATGTTTAGCTATAGACAGTGTTATAGAAATAGGTGGTGATTTACTATTTCTTTCACAGGATGGTCTACGTCCTATTTCAGGTACAGATAAAATTGGTGATGTAAATCTAGAAACTGTATCAAAAGACATTCAGTCAGTTTTTACGGATGTTGTTTTTGATATTGACTTAGACGGCTTAAATGCTGTTGTTGTCAGAGGCAAAACACAATTCAGGTATTTTTTCTCTGCTGTTGATACGCAAGGTATTATAGGTGGATTTAGACAAACACCTAATGGATTACAGTTTGAGTATGGGCAATTACTAGGTATTACAGCTACCTGTGCAGACAGTGGTTATATAGGACAAAACGAATTTGTATTACATGGAGATAGTACAGGTAAAGTTTATAGACAAGAAAAAGGTAATAACTTTGGAGGAAGCGATATATTTAGTGCTTTTCAAACTCCTTATTTTTATATGGAAGACCCAGAGCAACGTAAAATATTTTATACTATAGCAACTTACTTACGCTCTGAGGGTGATAATGAAATACTAATGTCAGCAGTGTATGATTACGAAGATGTAAATGTATTAAACCCCAATGACTTTACAATAAGTAATGCAAATGCTGCTGCTTATTATAACGAAGCTGCATATGCTGCTGCTGATGCTACTAGTGGTGCTGTTTACGATGGTAGTCCTGCGCCTATACGAAGAACAAATGTATCAGGATCAGGAAAATCAGTTTCAATAAGATATGTTACAAATGACACAAAACCTTCACACAGTATACAAGGTTTAGTAATTACATTTGGGGTAGGAGATAGGTTATAAAATGGCAGGTTATTCAAGGCAATCCTCAACAACTATACAGCCTAATGAGGTTATTAAAGCTGCACCAGTAAACGCAGAGTACAATGCATTAAGAGATGCGTTTGCTGTATCAGGTGGACACAAACACGATGGTACTTCTACTGAAGGTGCATATGTGCCTCTTATAGCTGATACTGATGCGTTAAACAAAGTTGTAGTAGATACAGGTAACAATAGACATGGGGTGTTTGTCGAGGTTTCCTCTTCAGCAGTTGAACAAGTTAGATTTCAAGACGGTGTAATTGTACCCGTAACAAATAATGACATAGATTTGGGTACAAATTCTGTAGAGTTTAAAGATTTATTTCTGGATGGCACAGCTACAGTAGACACACTTCAAGTAGATGAAAATGCTACAGTGACAGGCAACCTTACTATAAACGGAAACACTACTCTTGGTAACGCTGCCTCAGATACTGTTACTGTTACTGCTGACGTTGCCTCTCCTCTTATCCCTTCTGATGATGACACACATGACCTTGGTGCTGTAGGCTCTGAGTGGCGTGATTTGTATGTTGATGGTACAGGATATATAGATAGCCTTGTAGCTGATACTGCAGATATTAATGGTGGTACAATTGATGGTGCAGTCATTGGTGGTAACAGTGCTGCTGCAGGTAGTTTTACTACAGTAGGCTCTTCTGGTTTAGCCACATTAAACTCACTTACAGTAACAGGTGCTACTGCTCTTAATGGTGGTCTTACTATGGACACCAACAAGTTTACTGTCGCAGATACAAGCGGTAACACTGCAATAGCAGGCACGTTAGATGTTACAGGTCAAACAACTGTTGCTGACTTTACAGCTACAGGAACTACTGTGTTACCTGCTACATCTTTTGGCGATAACAATATTACTAATGTAGGTGATATTGCATTAGATAGTATTAGTGCAGATGGTAGTACAATTACTATTACAGGTAATACTACTTTTGCTGATGGCTCTTTTGACTTTAATATAGCTTCTCATGATGGCACAAATGGTCTTGCTTTAGGTGGTACTGTAGTAACAGCCAGTGCAGCAGAGTTAAATAAACTAGATGGTGTAACTGCGACAACTGCTGAACTAAATATATTAGCAGGAGGAACTTCAGCTACTTCAACGACTGTAGCAGATGCAGATCGTGTTGTAATAAATGATAATGGTACAATGGTACAAGTTGCTGTTACAGACCTTGCTGAATACTTTGATGATGAAATTACAGCAATGCCAAATCTTGTTAGCACAGGTGCTCTTGACTCTGGATCTATTACATCTGGTTTTGGTACTATTAACACTGGCTCTAGTACAATTACCACTACAGGAGCTATTACAGGTGGTAATCTTATAGTATCTGATGGAGGTAATATAGGTTCATCTAGTGATACAGATGCAATATCAATTGCTTCTGGTGGTAATGTTACTATGAGTCAAGACTTAATAGTTACAGGCGATTTAACTGTTAGTGGTACAACCACTACAGTAAACAGTACTACAGTTACAATAGACGATCCTGTTTTTACTATTGGAGGTGATACAGCCCCTGGATCAGATGACAACAAAGATCGTGGTATAGAGTTTAGATACCACACAGGTTCTGCTGCTAAAGTAGGATTTTTTGGTTTTGATGACAGTGCAGGTAAATTTACATTTATACCAGATGCAACAAACAATAGTGAGGTTTTTTCAGGCACAGCAGGAACGATTGTAGCCAATCTTGAGGGGGCTGTTACGGGAAATGCTTCAACTGCTACAACATTAGCAACTGCTAGATCTATAGCAGGTCAGTCTTTTGATGGTTCTGCTGATATAAACATTGCACCTACAGATTTAACAAGTGTAACTGCCGATGCTAGTGAATTAAATATTCTGGATGGTACTACTTCTGCCACAGCAACTGACCTTGCAGATGCTGACAGAGTTGTTGTAAACGATGCAGGAACTATGAAGCAAGTAGCTCTTACTGACTTTGAGACTTACTTTGAAGGAGCTTTAGACACACTTAGTAATGTAACAACAGTTGGTGCTCTTAACAGTGGTAGCATAACAAGTGGCTTTGGAGCTATAGATAATGGCTCAAGTAACATTACTACATCAGGTACTATACAGTTTGGTAATCTATCAGATGGTACAGTGTCAGTTACTGATATTGCAGATGAGGACGACTTTAGTAGTAACAGTGCAACTAAACTTGCAACACAACAATCTATTAAAGCTTATGTAGATAGTACAGCAGGTCAAGCCAACAACGTTACAGGTCTTAATGCTACAGGTCCAGAGCTTAACGCAGTGGCAGATTTTACTGCCGTAAGTGTTGATACAAGTACAGCTATAGCTAATAACGATGCTATACTAATGTTTGATAACGGTAATGAAATAGGTTATCGTGACGTAGATTTGCTTGATGATTATTATGCAAGCACAACTAAAACTCTAACAAACAAAACTCTTACATCTCCTGTTGTAACTGGGCTACATCTTAACGACTCAGGCTTTACTGTAGAAGGTTCTAGTGCAGATGATAACGAAACTACAGTCAGTTTTACAAACCCAACCGCTGATCGTACTGTTACTTTTGGTGATGTTACTGGTACTGTTATTGTCGGTAATCTTGCAGGTGGGGTAGATCAAAATTTAGATATTACACTTTCAAATGGTAGAATGGTATCATTTGGTGCAGGTAGTGCAGGTACAGCAAATGCGGTAAAAAGTAATTCTGTAACGGGTCTTGTATTTGCAGCAGGTGGTACTAGCAATGACATTCTTACAGTCAACAGCACTTTTGGTACGTTATTAAAAAACGGTAAATCATATGGCTATTTTGACAGTACAGGTAATTATGCTACTCTTTTATCTGCTACAGATGCTACAGCAACAAGAACAATTACGTTTCCTGATGACACAGGCACTGTAGCTTTAACAAAAGATGTAGCCTCAACAGGAAAAGCTATTGCTATGGCAATGGTATTTGGATAATAAAGGAGTTATTAAATGGCAAATCCAAATGTAGTTGCAGTAAGTAGTATTCAAGCTCAAACAGTGCTAGATGCTGACGTTGCTGCAAGCGCAGTTAGTTTACTAACGTGTGCATCAAATAAATTATGTAAAATTAATTCGTTAATTATAGCTAATATAGATGGCACTAACTCTGCTGATATAGATGTATATATTACACGATCAAGTGTAGACTACTATATAGCTAAAGGTATTACAGTTGCAGCAGGTAGTACTTTACTTCCTATTGATAAAAACATGGGATTATACTTAAATGAAAGCGACATATTAAAAATACAAGCAAGTGCAGCAGGAGACTTGTCTGCTGTTCTTTCATATGAAGAAATAGATGACGCTTAATAGAAAGTAGCTTAATGAAAGCTTTTGGTAATATTGCGAAAGATGGTCAGGTCAGGGCGGTAGCTTCTGGGGCTTTGACTGATGGATCTCCTGTTGTTGTTAATGCTGATGGAACTGTAAGTCTTATTACTGGAGGAGATGTAAGTCAAGCAGTCGGATCTGCGGCAATTTTTGAAACTGGTGCGACAGATTTTAATTCGATTGCATACGATACTAATGCACAAAAAGTAGTTATTGCTTATAAAGACAGTGGTAATTCATCACAAGGGACAGCAGTGGTTGGTACTGTAAGTGGAACAAGTATATCTTTTGGAAGTCCAGAAGTTTTTGAAACTGGTAACACCAGTGATATTAACATAGTTTATGATGAGAACGCTCAAAAAGTAGTAATTTTTTATAGAGATGGTGGAAACTCTAGTAGGGGTACTGCTATTGTAGGTACTGTAAGTGGAACAAGCATATCTTTTGGAAGTCCAGAAGTTTTTAACACCGTAAACACTACTCCGATAACTGCTGTTTATGATGTCAATGCTCAAAAAACTGCAGTTGGGTGGTATGATACTGTAAGCGGTGAATTTGAAACAATAGTAGGAACTGTATCTGGAACATCAATTAGCTTTGGTACAATGGTAACGGCTTATAGTGGTAGACCCGATGAACTGGGAGCAACTTATGATGCTAATGCACAAAAAGTAGTGTTTGTTTATAAAGATGTTGGTAATTCTAATTACGGAACTGCTATTGTTGGAACTATAAGTGGTACATCTATTAGTTTTGGGGCTTCGGCTGTATATAATACTGGAGATAGCCGTAATAATAGAGCCGCCTATGACAGTAATGCACAAAAGGTAGTCGTTGCTTATAAAGATAGTGGCAATTCTAGTAAAGGAACGGCTATAGTAGGAACGATAAGCGGAACAGATATTACTTTTGGTACAGAAGTGGTATTTAACAATGCATCTACTAATAGACTTGGCATGACATATGACGCAAATGCTCAAAAAATAGTGATTGCTTATGTAGATGGGAGTAATTCTAATTATGGAGCAGCAATAAGTGGATTAGTAAGTGGTACATCTATTACATTTGACACTAAGGCCACGTTTGAAAATGCAGAAATTGATCACCCTGCCTGTGTATTTGATAGTTCTGAAAATAAAGTTGCAATTGCTTATGCTGATGAGGGTAACAGTTCTCAGGGAACATCAGTGATCTTCCAAGCAGGATTTAATAATCTAACTTTAACTTCAGAAAACTTCATAGGTTTCTCAGACGGTGCATTTGCAGACACTGGCAGTGCAGCAATAAACACAACTAACACAGTAGACAGAAACCAAAGTGGCCTCACAGCAGGGCAAACTTATTTTGTACAAACAAACGGCACACTTGGAACAACAGCAGCAGACCCCTCAGTAACAGCAGGAACTGCTATATCAGCTACTGAACTAATAGTGAAAGGTTAAATAATGAAGACTATTGTAGAAACATCAACTAAGTTAAGTAAATTTTTGTTAGAGGATAATGTTGAAGTAGTTTCAACTACTGCAAAAATTACGGTTGGAAATCCAGACGCAAGTAACCCTGCGTATATAATTGCTTGCCACTCAAGCCAAGACACCACAATTTATGAAAACGTAACTAATGCACCTAGTGATTGGTTTGGTAACAAGTATACCTTTGACGGTACAACTTGGGCAGCTAACCCTGATTGGGTAGAGCCTGAAGAAGAAGAGTAGGACTCAACATGCGTATCATTGGTAACGATCCAAGTATACCAAGACAGGAACACGCTGTAGCTTCTGGTGCTTTGACTGATGGTAAAGCTGTTACTGTGAACGCAGATGGGACTGTAAGCGTTATAAGTGAAAGCTCCGTAACTCAAGCTATTGGAAGTGCTGTAACTTTTGAATCTGCAAGAGTTACTTATATTTCTTCTACATTTGATTCAAACGTAAACAGAGTCGTTATTGTTTATGCAGACAGAGATAACGGTTTTTATCTCACATATGTTGTAGGGACTGTTAGTTCTAACTCCATAAGTTTTGGTACACCTGGAGTTATTAGTAGTTCAGAAGGTAGCTATGCTGCTGTAACTTTTGACTCAAATGCTAATAAAGTTGTAATTACTTGGAATAATGGAACTAGACCTAGGGCGGTTGTTGGTACTGTAGATGCTTCAGATAACTCAATGACTTTTGGTTCAGAAATAAACATTACCTCTGGTAGTGGACAATCAGGCTACAACGCTATTGCATTTGACTCTAGCACTAATAAAGTTGTTATAGCTTTTCGGGATGGGTCAGCTAGTAATTATGGAAGGGCTGTGGTAGGAACTGTTTCTGGTACATCTATAAGTGTTGGAAGTGAAGTTTATTTTGCTAATAGTCAAAACACTGCATACATTTGTATAGCTTTTGATTCAAACGTTAACAGAATTGTTATTGGGTGGGGAGATTCCACTAATCAAAAAGGAAAAGCAATTGTTGGCGAAGTTAGTGGAACGTCAATAACTTTTGGTACAGAAGCTATATATAATAATGCAGGGGTAGCAAAGTTTCAGTGTTCAGTATTTGACAGTACCAATAATAAAGTAGCTATTTTCCATCACGATAACGGCAACTCTGATTATGGTACAGCCGTTGTTGGCACAGTTGATTCTTCAGACGATTCCATAAGTTTTGGTACGGCAGTAATTTTTAATGAAGCAACAACAAATAACACTCCTAATCGTGATGGTCAGGCTGTTTATGATACTAGTGCAAAAAAGATAGTTTTTACTTACATGGATAGAAGTGGTGGTGGAACTAAAGGACCTGGAACTTTAAAAGTTGCAGAAATAAGTGGAACAACAATAAGTTTTGATAGTGCTGTTACTTATGAATCTGGTGATACTGAGTCCACGACAACTACATTTGATAGTAATTCTAATAAAGTCGTGATTGCTTTTGAAGATGACGGAGATAGTGAGCATGGAAAAGGTATCGTGTTTCAGGTAGGCTACACCGCTACAACCCTTACGTCAGAAAACTACATAGGCATAACTCGTTCTGGTGCTGCTTCTGGTGCAGGGGCTATCATAAACACGCAAGGTGCAATAGCTGACAACCTCTCAGGGCTGACAGCAGGGCAAAGCTACTTTGTCCAGACTGATGGCACACTAAGTACAACAGCGGCTAGTCCTAGCGTCTTTGCAGGTACAGCTGTATCGGCAACAAAGTTAATAGTGAAAGGGTAACTATGCTAAAACGTATAGGTGCTGAAGAGAGTGGTGAGTTTAAAGCAGTAGCGAGTGGCACACTGCCAAGCGGTAAGCCAGTGGTGATCAATTCAAATGGGACTGTGAGTGTTATAAGTAAGACTTCTGCTTCTGAATCTGTAGGTACTCCTGTTAATATAACAGGATCACAACTAACAAGACCTGCCGTAGCTTACGATGCTAATGCCCAGAAAGTTGTTATTGCTTATAGAGATAATGGTAACTCTAATCAGGGTTATGCCATAGTAGGAACAGTGAGCGGAACATCTATTAGCTTTGGTACACCTGCACAATTTGATTCAGCTTATTCAGATCTATGTGATATTGTTTATGACACCACCGCCCAGAAAGTTGTTATTTCATATCAGAATGTAAATAATGGTTATGGCTATGGTGTTGTAGGTACAGTAAGCGGTACAAGTATTAGTTTTGGTACACCTGTTATTTTCAAAACTGCTGCATTACAAAATCTTACAAGAATTGCATATCACTCTGCAAAAAACAGAGTGGGAATAATATATAAAAATTCTTCAGCAAGTGATAATGGAGAAATTGTTATTGGTGAAGTTAGTGGTACATCTTTAACTTTTGGTAGTTCAGTTACTTTTGAAAGTGGATTATTTAATGATGGTGACATTGTTTATGACGCTAGTGCTGAAAGATTTGTAACTGCTCACAAAGATGAGAATACTTCTAATAATGGTTTTTGTTGTGTTATATCTGTCGGTGGAACAGGGGATTTAGTTCCAACTGTAAATACTAGGCAATCTTTCAATGGTAGTTCAGCGGCTGTAAGAATATCTGCTGCTTACGATTCAAGCAATCAAAAGGTAGTAATTTCATTTGCAGACGGTGCTGATGGAAATAAAGGGACTGCAATTGTTGCTACAATAGGTTCAACCTCTGCAACGTTTGGAACAAAAGCTCAGTTTACATCAAGCAATATTTCGGATGGAGTGACTTCAACTACTTATGACAGTGGTGCAGGGAAAGTAGTAATTTCTTATAGAGATCGGAGTAACTCTGATAGTGGTACTGTAGTAAGTGGGGCAGTGAGTGGTACAAGTATTTCTTTTGATACTCCTGCGGCTTTTGACACAAACACAATAGGTCAAATACATAATGCCTATGATTCTAACGCTCAAAAAGTTGTAATTGTTTATTATGATGACACTACTTCTGAAGGTCAAGCCGTTATTTTTCAGACAGGCTACACCGCTACAACCCTCACATCAGAGAATTACATTGGTGTGTCTACAGGTGGCGCTGTAGCTGACACAAAGGGTGCAACTATAGGCACGAAAGGTAGTGTCGCAGAGATAGTGCAAGCTCCATACGATATTGTTAATTCAACCTACAATAGTGTATCATTAGATATTTCTGGGCAAGGCCCATCTCCTACAGATATAGATATAAGTCCAGATGGTACTCGTTTATTTGTATTAGATAACAACCAAGATGATGTTAATCAATATAATTTGTCTACTGCCTTTGATTTATCTACAGCAACATACAGTGGGTATTTTCATTATGTTAGATCACAAGAAGGTTCTCCAAATGGACTTACGTTTAACCCATCAGGCACTATTATGGTTATTGTTGGTTCGTCAGGTGATGAAATAAATAGGTATAGTTTATCTACAGGGTTTGATTTAAATTCAACTATAACCCTTTTAGACACTACTTCCGTTTCTTCACAAACAGGTAATCCGCAAGGCATTAGGTTTAATAATGACGGTTCAAAGGTATTTGTTGCTGCTAATGATAATGACGAAATTTATGAATATGATTTATCAACTGCTTATGATACATCAGCCAGTTCTTTAAGTTATAACAACGTAGCTTTAAGTGGATCTGGAACATTCTCTGTACCTTTGGGTTTAACATTTAATGACGATGGAACAAAACTTTTTGTTGTAGATGGGGGTCTTGAGGGGTTGTTTCAATATAATTTGTCTACTGCTTTTGATTTATCTTCCGCTTCTTATTCTGGTATAAGTAAAGATTTTTTAACACAGGTAAGTGATAACGCTATAACAGGGGCTGTATTTAGTGCTGATGGAACAAAACTTTATGCAACAGGTGGTGCTACAGACAGTGTGTATGAATTTGATACTCCATCTTCTCTTACAGCAGGTCAAAGCGTTTATGTAACAAGTGATGGAAGTTTTAGTTTAACAGCAGATAGCCCAAGTGTACTGGCAGGAACTACTATCTCCGCAACAAAGTTATTAGTAAAGACTTGACAAATAAGGACTTATGAGTTAAAATATGAGTGACATCAAACTAACCCCAGAAGAAATAGAGACAATGCTAGACAACGCAGCTAGGCGTGGTGCTAAAGAGGCACTACGTTCTATTGGTCTACTTGACGATGACGCTGCCAGAGATATTATAGAGATGAGAAGTTTGCTAGAGGCATGGCGTGACACACGTAAGTCTGTCTGGTCAACTGTAGTTAAAGTAACCACTGTCGCACTGCTTACATTTATTGCAGGTGCAGTGTGGATGACAATGGGTAAATAAGGAATAAGATATGGTTAAAAATTTAAATGCTAAAAAACTTTCAATGGGAGGAATTGCAAAGCCTATGCTTAGACCATCAGGAAATAAATTTGGCGGTTTTAAACCAGAGGCAATGCAAAGAATTGCACAAAATCTTGGATACTCTGGAGACATTTCTGGTTTTAGTAGTTATTTAAACAATAACCCAAACAAAAATCAAATGATGAATATGTACACACAACGTGCAAAACAAATGGCAGAAGGAGGTGCTGTTACAGATGAACCTCCTGAATCTGATCCTGCTGCAGGACTAGAACAACAAGATCCTCGTGCTCTTACACAACAATTCATACCTCAACAACCTGATTTAACAGGTAAAGATTTAGTAGAGGTACAAGCTAACTTAGCTAAAACTCCAGGTTTACCTGAAGGTGCAACAGTAGTTCCTGTTGGAACACAAATAACAGAAGATCAACTTTTAGATCCTAACTCTGGTCAATTAGAAGATCCAACAAATGTTCCTACCACAACTGCGGATATTTATCAGGCAGAAGACCCCACAGTAACTGACGCAAATTTAGCAGGAGTAACAGAGTATGCAGGTAAAGTTGAAGAAGCATTAGATGAAGTTGACGCAGCACAACAAGAAGAGGTTTCTGAGATTGAAGCCGCACAGCAAGAAGAAAGCTCTTTATCTAAACTAAAATCTGCACAAGGTACTGGCATTGCTATGGATAACCCTGTGCAAAGGGAAATCCAAGACGGTGAACTTATTTCTGGTGAAGCTAATGCAGAAAAAGCTGCTGCATTTACCGAACAAATTGAAGCTGCTACAGCAGAACCTTCTACTAAAGCTACCGTACAAGGTCAACTAGAAGGACTCATGGATCAGTTTGAAGATGGTAAAACACCTTCATGGGCAGCAGGATCAATGAGAGCAGCTATGGCAAGTCTTGCTGCAAGAGGTTTGGGTGCTTCTTCTATGGCAGGACAAGCAGTTATACAAGCCGCTATGGAAGCAGCATTACCTATTGCTCAAATAGATGCGGCTACACAGGCAAGTTTTGAATCTCAGAATTTATCTAATAGACAACAACGTGCAATGCTTGCTGCAGAACAACGTGCATCTTTTATGCAACAAGAGTTTGATCAGGCTTTTCAAGCTCGTGTAGCTAACTCTGCTCGTATTGGTGATGTTGCTAACATGAACTTCACGGCTGAACAACAAGTAGCTTTAGAAAATTCACGCATTGCAAACACAATGAATTTACAAAACTTGTCTAATCAACAAGCATTAATAATGGCAGAAGCTGCAGCATTAGCCAATTTAGATATGGCTAATTTAAACAACCGTCAGCAAGCTGCAGTTCAAAATGCACAAAACTTTTTGCAGATGGATTTAGCTAATTTATCTAATCAACAACAAACGGAAATGTTTAAAGCTGAGTCACGTATACAATCTTTGTTTACTGATCAAGCTGCATTAAATGCAGCAGAACAATTTAATGCAAGTTCTCAAAATCAAGTCGATCAATTTTTTGCAAGTTTAAAATCTACAACTTCTCAGTTTAATACATCACAAAGTAATGCACAAGCACAATTTAATGCAGGTGAAACTAACGTAGTTGAACGTTTTAATGCAGAAATTAATAATCAACGTGATCAATTTAATGCTCAAAATCGTTTACTTATTGATCAGGCAAACGCAACATGGCGTAGAGAAGTAGCAACAGCTGATACAGCCGCAGTTAATCGTGCTAATGAAATAAATGCTCAAGCATTACTAGGTTATTCTCAAACTGCATATAATAACTTATGGCAATTCTACGGTGACAATATGGAATGGGCATGGACATCTGCTGAAAATGAACGAGGTCGTATTGCTAATATGGCATTAGCTCAATTACAAGCAGATAAAGCCTATGACCTTGCAAAACTAGAAGGTGACTTTCAATCATCTGCAGGGTTTGGGGATTTTATAGGTAAATTATTTACGTCAGATTTAAGCACCAGTTTAGGTGGGAGTATTTTAGGTGACGTATTTGGAATAGGATAATAGAATGTATAATGTAGGATTTCAAGCTATGAATAACTTGGCTATGCCAAAAGAAAAGCAACCAAAAAAAGAACAAAGTACGGGACTGTTAGCACGTAATGTTAACAATACTCCCAACACAGAAGAGGAAGATGTTAGGCAACGTGTTGCACGTTATACTAATGAAATACGTAAAGCAAGAATGGAATTAAAAAATGGTTGAAACTGTAGGTCCAATGTTAGATGCTCCTATAGCAGGACAGTCACTTACAGCAGAGGTAGGTAATAGACCTTGGCAAAATCCTCCACAGTATAGTACTGTCGAAGAAGCATTAGAATACTATATTCCTCGTATAACTAATCCAGATATGTTAAACAATTTATTTGACGTTATGGAAAGTGGAATACCTCTTACAACTATAGCTAATGCTATGCAAACTGCAGGGGCAATGGAGGGTAAACATACTTTAGATGTAGGTATACTAATACTACCTATATTAATTGAGACTATGGCTTATCTAGCAGATGAATCCGATATAGAATATGATGCAGGGTCTAGTGTAGATATGAAAAAAGATACACCTACAGATGCTTCAATTGCTCGTGCTATTAATAAAGTACGTAAAAGACAAGGCGAAGAAACTAAAGAAGAAATGTTACCAGAAGAAAACATGGTAGAAGAACTTAATACCGAAGAGGAACTTACTGGTGGATTAATGTCTAGGAGAGCAACAAATGGGATTTAATTTTGGAGCATTTATAGGTGGTATGAGCCAAGGTGCAGCGAAAGGTATGCGTGAAAATGAAGAACGACAGTTTAGATTTGACATGCTTGCAGAAGAAGAGGCAACTAAACTACGTTTACAACGTTCTGCAGAAAGACGTGCAGAAAATAAACTCAGTGAAGAAAATGTAAATATGCTTAAATCCCTTGGATTCACAGATGCACAATCTAGTTGGATTTTAAAAGGAGGTTCTAGCACAGTAGCTTTGTATAGTGACTTTGCAACTCAAGCTCTATCTAAAGGAATTGACCCTAGCACTATATTAGATAGCTCTCTTATACACTCAGATCAACAAGACCCACGTAATGAGTCAGCACTTTTGACTGTTAATAGAGAAGTTGATGAGTCAGCAGATATATACGAACTTCAAACAGGTGTGCTTGGTGAGATATTAGGTGAAGGTAAAAAGAAACCTAAAGAATATGCTACACTACAGGCAGGTCATTCTGCTGCTGTATCTCGTTTAATAGATGCAAAAACAAAGTATGGCAAAGGTAGTAAAGAATATTTAGCAGAAGAAAGTGTTCTAAATGATTGGAAGCAACGAATTAAAGATGCAGCAGCCGAAACAAAAAATCAAACAGAATGGTTTAGTATAGAGTCTCGTGGTCGAATAGTTAAGGACGCTCTATCAGAAGCACGTCAAGATTTAGATTTTACTGTAGATATGGACGGTAATATAACAAGTAAACTAGAAGGAAGAGGCGGACCTGCTGCTGTTGCAAAATTAAATGCTGCTGCAGAAATATCGGCAAGAGCAACTGTAGAAGATGGTGTTGTTGATCAAATACTATTTGATAAAGCAGAAAGATTAAAAGATGCAGCGTATACCACACTAACATCATTTGGTAGAACCGTTGTTAGTGAACAAGAAGATAAAACCTTAAAAAAATTTGGTTATTTTAAAACTCAAAAAAATGCGGATGGTACAATGTCTCCAACAGATGTTGTTACAGAAGTACAAAAAGGATTAGCAGGAGAATACAGAGTAGGTGACGTAATATTAGTTAAAGAAAAAGTTGAGGGCATTGATACTATAAGAATAAAAGTTTTTACAGGAATACTTGGTCGTGCAATAAAATTGGAAAATGGAAAAGTAATATACGATATGTTCCATGATGCAGGGGAATATACTGAAAGGAATTAATGTGGTAGAAATAAACCCATTTTTTAAACAGGATTCGGGTACTACAGTAAATCCTTTTTTTGCTCCAAAAGTAAATAAAGATTTACCCACCGTTAATGCGGAAGATATAATGTCCGACACAGAAATCTCTGTGCCGCCTATATCTATGACTGAAACAGATCTAACACAGCCACAGGTTTATGATGATATAAATGAATTAATAGATGAACCAGATGGTGTTGATGTGGATGAAGCGGAAGAAATAAAACGTGCAATAACTCCTGAACAAATTATAGACAATGCATACAGTAAATATCTATTAGAATTGTACGACACAGGCAAGCAAGAAGATATGAAAGTCTTTGCACAAAATAGACTAGATGATCTAAGAAATACAGATATATATAAAAAAGCACAGGCAGGTGACTTTGCAGCACAGCAATTAATAGAACGAATAAAAAGTAAAGACAAAGATCAAATGCTTATTAATGGTGAAGTTCCCTACACTGATGATTTAGAGGAAATGATAGAGTATCAAAAAAATAAGTTTGAAGTAAAGTATAAAAAAGATAAAGAGAAAACATTAAACTTTTTAAACAGTAGAAATGTTATTACTAGTGGACTAACAGAACAACTGTTGTTTGCTGTAGATCAGGGTATTTTATCTATACCACAATTAAATTTTATTATAGGTGCAGATGAATTGTTTTCCCCTGTAACTGTAGCGGTAGAAGTACCACATAATTTTAAAGATGTACAAGAGGCTTTGCGTAGCGGTAATTATAAAGCTGCTGCAGGACATGCAGCTATGGGTGTACTAAATACTATAGCGGCTATTCCTTTAGCCAAGGTAGCAGTAAAGGGAATCAATAAAGTTTGGGAAGCTGCAAGTGGTGGTAGTGGCGCATACAATGAAATGTTAGAGGCTGCTGCTAACGAAACTAAACGTTATGCGGAAATAAAACGTGCAGCCGCAGATACAGCAAATGAAAATAAAACCTTACGTAATAGGTTAATACTTGAGTTTGAGGAAAAGTTTAAGGTAACTATTTCTAAAGAAGATGCCGCAGGTAATTTAATAGTAGACCCACAGCTAGTCAGACAAACAGGTAAGAAAAAAGTTACAGACTATTACATTGATGATGTATTTGAAGGTAGTGACGGTAAAAGTCTTAACCTTTCAGACTACGCTATAAATGATGAGTCACTAGCTATACCTATTCTTGATCCTGAAAAGATGGATATGTTTGTATCTACTATTGTTGACTTAAAAAAATCAAACCCAGAGTTATCAAAGAAACTAGATAAAGCAGGTGGTGGTGCTTTAATAGATAGACTATTTGATGCTACATTAGAGGGTGATTTATTAGGTTCAGAAGATTTACTTGCAGCTTTAACTAAACGAGGATTATCTTTTGAAGAATATGTACTTGGTATTGTAGGTTCAGGGTCAGACGCAGGTAAATTGCTTAATCAATTATCTCAAATAAAAAGATTAAAACCCTCATCTGTAAAAGAGGCACAAGAAGCAGCAGCTAAAATAGAAACACAGAAAGCTTTTGGTAGACTATGGGCAGGTTCTGTTTTAAGAATGGAGAACATAAGGCGAGGTCTTATGGTTTCGTCTGTTGCAACTGCTGCACGTAACTTTCAATCAGGTATGATACGTGCTCCTATGGAGTCGCTTGCTGACGTTATGGACACTGCGTTGCTAACGTATGCTAAATCTAAAGAGGCAGGTGACACCACAGCTAAAGCAATAGGTAAGTTTGCCAGTTCTGTTAATCCATTAGTGCGTGATGGTACATGGTCAGGGTCTATGAACAACTTACGTTATATGTTTATGGATCAAACTCGTGCTCAACAATTTACAGATTATATTTTAGATAGACCTGAACTAGCAGAGCAGTTTAGTAGAATGTATAGCAGTATACAGGAAATCCAAAAGTATACTGGTAAAGGTCAGGCAGTAACTAAAGTAGGCAAAGGTGTTGATGAAGTAACCTCACGCATGGAAGACTTTGTATGGGCAGTTAATACACCTAACCGTTGGCAAGAACATATCATACGTAGAGCTACATTTCTAGGTGAACTAGAACGTCAGGTAAAAGTAAACTGGGATATGAATTTACAGACCGCCTTAAAAGAGGGTAAGATACAGGACATGTTGAATGACGCTGCAACTGTACGTCCTGAAGGTGGTACTTCTTTTTTAAATATGGTCGAACAGGCTACCAATAAAGCACTAGATGTTACGTATGCTAAACAACCAGACTTTGCGCCATTTAAAGCAATGACAAATGGTATTACTAAATCTGGTCTTACGGTTATAATACCATTTCCAAGATTTATGTTTAACTCTATGGAATATCTAGCTCAAAATACAGGTGGGGCTTTGTTACCTGTTATAAGAAGAGCCATATCAAAAGATGCTCGTGGACCTTTAAGTGCAAGAGATAGACAAGATATAACACGTAACCTAGTAGGTGCTGCCACATTAAAAGCAGTGTATGATGTAAGACAAGCATATGGTACAAATGATTATACTGTGTATGCTAATGAAGGACAACAGGTAGATATATCTGCACAATATCCTATGAGACAAATGGGATGGATGACTGAAGCGTATGATAGATACATGGACGGTACGTTTGAAACTTGGTACGGAACACAAGTAGATGAAATGATGGAGACATGGCTAGGCACTAATGCCCGTACAGGAACTGGTAATATTTTTATTGAGGAAGTTCGTGAAATGATTGCAGGTAGCCAAGACATTGTAGCAGAAGATCAAAGGGCAAAAGCACTTGGTCGTGTATTTGGTCAATACGCCAATACATTTCTTACCCCATTGTTTCAAATACCAGAGGCTCAACGTGCATTAGGAATACGTGGCACAGAAGCAAAAGATTTTAAGGGAAGTGTTGATATAGGTGAGTCTACATTTGTAAATTCATTATATGAACAAATGGCACAACGTGGTATGGCTGCACCATCATTTGAAGAAGAGCTACCACAACGTGTAGATGTAATCAAAGGCCCAAAGGAACGTCCTGATGCAGCTTCACGACTAGCACTTGGTTTAACTATTACTGAAAAAGATGATGACGTTACTGACTACCTAAAAGAAATAGGATTTGCTGATGCAACATATGAACTTGGTAGTAAGTCAAGGATACCCGAAAATAAAATAGCAGAGAATGAATACATAAGTATGTACCTTCCAATGCTAGTAGAGATAGCAAAAGAAATAGCCAGTGAAGAACCAACTAAAAAAGAAGAACATTTAATGGCACGTAAGATTGTAAAAGAAACCGCAATTGCATTACGTGAAGAGTTTAATGACCCTCAATTTGGAAATGCAGATCAACAAGCTATAGTCGCTGATCAATTAAGAAGGTTAGATGCCGATAGTAGAAAGTATGGAGTTATGAGATTTAAACAACAAAACAATGGGAGGCTTCCTGATATAGAATCTCTTGAAGATTTAATAGAGTTACTGGAATACTCAAAAGAAGACATGGGATTGTTTTAATACACAAAGGGGAGCATTTAGCTCCCCATTTTTTTTACCTAGTGTCTCCACTTCCACCCAGTGTTCCCTTGGCTTTACGTTTATCTAGCTTGATTAAGTTCTGTGCGGCTATCATACCCAACGATAAGTTAAGATCACTAGCCAGTGAAGCGCAGTACCACAGTACATCTCCTATCTCACTGGCTATGTCCTCTCTCCATGTGTCAGGTCTGTTCTCTGGTCCATCTCGTATAAGTTTCTTTACCTTGTTGGCTACCTCACCTGCCTCCCCTGCCATACCCAAGGCAGGATAGGTAATCTTATGTTGATCAGGATAGATTGCTGTACCTGCTGCTGACCTTTGATATGAATTAAAATCAGACATGCCGTGTCTCTCCTCCAGAAACTGCTTTGCTTCTTGCTTTAAGTTCATTCCCCTTTACCCTTTTTAGTTGCTCAAAGTAGGCTTTATTAAACCCACGTAGCCATTCCCGATGCTGCATAGTATCTTTATGGAATGGATTAAACACTCGCCCATGTTTAAAATCGTTGTAACCTTTCTCGTGTTGAAATTTTAACGGTGCATCATACTTGCCAAGGCCACGTTGTTTGCG
>Ga0098056_1000293_pt1 | contig 20824 bp, 30 predicted proteins | sample 17BtaG_FD_92583 | JGI IMG/M metagenome (GOLD analysis project Ga0098056, IMG submission 92583) | Marine viral communities from the Subarctic Pacific Ocean - 17B_ETSP_OMZ_AT15314_CsCl metaG | ecosystem: Environmental > Aquatic > Marine > Oceanic | place: Subarctic Pacific Ocean | collected...
CATCAAATCCGTATTGCTCCCTGTAGAAGTCACACTGTTTGATTCCTGCGATCTTTGCGATTGCGTATGCGTCGTTAGTAGGCTCAAGAGCCCCCGTAAGGAGTTCATTTTCTTTTAGTGGGTGTTGGCGTCCAGCTGGATAGATGCAAGATGTTCCTAAGAATAGGAGCTTCTTAACACCTGAATAATATGATGAGTCAATTACATTACACTGCATCATTAGATTGTCGTGTAAGAACTCTGCTTTGCGAGTCTTGTTAGCCATAATACCACCAACTAGGGCAGCAGCTAGGATAACATAATCAACCTTATTAGTCTTAAACCATGCACGAACATCTGCTTGTTCACGTAAATCTAGGTCTTTGCTGCGAGGTAGAAGTAGTTTATGTCTTTTGTTTATAAACTGTCTGGTGATTGCTCCTCCAGCTAAACCACCAGATCCAAAAATAGCTATTGTAGAATTATTGTCCATTAAGTACCATCTCTTCAACTAGTCCATCAAATGTAAATTTAGGCTCCCATCCCAAAACTGTTTTTGCTTTGGTTGGATCACCGAGAAGAGTTTCCACTTCTGCTGGTCTGAAATATTTAGGATTGACTTTCACAACTGTTCTGTTGGTGTTTAGGCAATAACCAAACTCTTCCATTCCTTCACCGCGCCACTCAATATTGAACCCAAAGTATGGGGCAGCAGCATCTACAAATTGCTTGACTGAATACTGCTCACCAGTTGCGATAACATAATCATCAGGCTTCTCCTGTTGGAGCATCAACCACATAGCTTCTACGTAGTCTTGTGCGTGTCCCCAGTCACGTCTTGCGTTGAGGTTTCCAAGTTGGAGATCACTTTGGAGTCCCACACTAATTCTGGACAAGGCTCGGACGATCTTGCGCGTGACGAACGTCTCTCCACGGCGGCTGCTCTCGTGGTTGAATAGAATTCCGCTAGAAGCATGTAGGTCATAACTCTCTCGGTAGTTCTTAATGATCCAGTATCCATATAGTTTAGCAACTCCGTAGGGAGAACGTGGATACATCGGAGTGGTTTCTGTTTGTGGTGTCTCCTGTACTAGCCCGTAAAGCTCACTGGTGCTCGCCTGATAGATTCGTACTGAATCCTCCATACCAAGTAAACGGACGGCTTCTAGGACACGTAGAGTGCCTAATGCGTCGGTATTAGCGGTATACTCTGGCTGATCGAAGGAAACCTTGACGTGACTCTGGGCACCTAGGTTATAAATCTCTTCTGGTTGGACTTCCTTAATGATCCTAACAATACCTAGGGCATCTGTTAGGTCACCGTAGTGAAGTGTAATACGGTCAAAAATATGGTCAATTCTATGGGTGTTAATCAGAGAGGAACGACGGACAATACCGTGAACTTCATATCCTTTTTGTAGGAGGAGTTCGGCTAGATATGATCCATCCTGCCCTGTGATACCCGTAATAAGTGCTACTTTCATTACAAATGGAATACTTAAAATACATTATAGCATAAAAAAACCCCTTTCCGAGGGGGGTCATCAAAAAATTGATAGGGTATATTATATGCTCGCCATACGATCTTTAAATGGAATCGCAAAACCATGCGATGAAATCATCCGCACCAACCATTCTTTAAGGGAGAATAGTAAACCTTGCCACGACGCGCCAGTCGGCATATTTAATGTGCCACCGACAGGCACAACTAACTATGAAGTTATAACTTGAATTAGTTTAGTAACATCCATAGAACCAAAGACTAACTCCAAAGCAACTACGTCCCATAAGGCTAAACCTATAGCAAAGGGAAGAATGAGCGCACCGCCAATGATTTTGATAATTAATGCGGGTTCTGTACTTCCCCAGAGTAGTGTGAAGTGTCCTATTACAAGTAATGTATTTCCAATGTAGCGTAAAAAAGATGTAGCTTTCATTGTAGATACCATAAAGGGACTTGGTTAGGTCTCTTTTATAGTCTTACCGAGACTAGTTATATGGACTAACAATTACATCCCTTACATATGCGGGATCTCCGCATAACCATTTAGCATACTCTATGTCTTCCATAGCAGTACTACACTGCATTTGATTATCAAAGAGATATTCATCGTTCCAACGCTTCGTATAGAAGTCTTGTTTTTGGAGACGATAGTCAGGCTTACCGTTTAGTTTGATAATACCAGCTTCAACAAATCTGTAACCTTCACGTACTAATAATGTTTTCATTGGATAGCACCTGCGGTTAAATCTTCTTGAATGCATTCTAAAATAATTTGATAGTCTTCAACGGAGTCACCTGTAAAGCGAACTCCTTCATCTTCATAAAAGCGTTTTACTTTCTTATATAGCTTTGGTTGAGAGTAGTCTAACTCAATGGTTCGACTAACAGCGTCTTGAAAAATCCCGATAGACTTACGGAATTTTGATCTGAGTTGGCTCATATCCTTGGTTGATTACCTAATTATTATAGCAGGTTGGTGGGGGTTTGTGAAGGGGGTGTGCCAGTTTATGAAGCGAATACTATGTGATAATCGCTTCACATAATTAAGACTTACTTAAGTGGGTCGTCAAAGTGTGGGTCTTCACCATACTCTTCTTTGAAACGTGCTCTCTGGTCTTCCATACGGTCACGCTTCGCATCAAAACCAACTTTAAGGTCTCCCTCACGGACTGCCCAAGTATCACCACTCTCATCTCCACGTAGTGGGTTGATACACTGGGAGTCACCTAGTTTATTACAGACAAGACCGGCAAGGTCTGCTTCACTTCCTTTGTTGCCAGTATGCCACATATGTTGACCGTTGATCCAAGTGGCGCCACATTTGCCACACTCTTTGCGTTCCATTTTCAGGTCGCTAAATTCACGTTGTTCCATTTAAGTATTTAATAATGGTGTAGGTAGTATATAGTCTACCATAAAAAATGTATGTATCTATTCGTACTCTTTAAATCTTAACTCAACACGATATGATTTCTCAAGGTGTTGAATTCTGCCACGAAGTGTAATAGTTTCAGCTCCATCATAATTATCTGGGATAGTCTCCCACTCTTCAGTTTCTAATTCCCAATAACTCATAATCTTTCAGTCATTAAAATACCATCAAGATGATCATACTCATGAAGTAAAACACGCGCATCCATTTTGTTGAGACACCAATATTTAAATTTACCATCACTTGTTTGAAATTTCACTCGCACTTGTTCAGGTCTATTGATCCTCATAATTTTTTTAGGAATACTTAAACATCCCTCATCACTCCACTTTCTTTCATCAGAAGTCCAGCTAATTCTAGGATTTATCATCTCTTGAATTTTACCAGTACTTAAGCGGACTATGATAAGACGGATGTTGTGACCTACTTGTGGTGCTGCTAATCCAATACCACCCCATTCAACCATCTTCACTTTCATTCTTTCTGAAAGGTCAATGATGTCTTTGGTTATATTCTCAATTGGGATTGATGGCTCAGTGAGGCAAGATTCACCTACAATTTTAAGATCCAAACCCATTCCTTTCTTCTCGTAAAAATTCTTGTTTTGATTCTGTTAGTGAACGAAGTTGTGTTTTCATAAAACGAATCTCTTCTTCACTGTAAAGCTGTGGCTTGGAAATTGCTTCTTTTAAATTTTTTAAGATTTGATCGTAACGTGACATAATAATTAATCGCTATTTTTATTCCAAGGTGATCTTAGTCTCATTTCCCCACCCAAAGGAGTTTCTCCTTCAGGTGTTTCTGTGAATACTGGAGGTTGAGGCTCATCTAATTCTACCATACTATTGTATTCTTCAATAGCCTTATCAATCTCCCTGTCAATTCTTCCTGACAAAAGTTCTGGAACAGACAGGATTAAAGTATTGATAAGTTTAATTTTATACTTCTTTCCTATCTCATCAATAATAGCCCAAAGATCTTTCTTATCAGCTTTAGTATAATGAGATAATAAATTAACTGCCAGACTTAAAAAGATGGCAGTTACGTATAGATTAAATGTTTTTACTGGTCGGATACCAAAGTAAAATTCAACCGCATACTCAGTTTTCATAAAAAAATATAATTTTTTATTATTTATGAGATCGGTACCTCAATGCTAGTAAGTCTAGCAGCATATTGTATAGCGTAATTAGTACGGTTACCGTGTACGCCCCAGCCAAGCCAATAATATGCCTTTCCCATATAGAAGCTAATACTTTGACCCCCGGTTTTAAAGGAGGGCTCGACCCCTCTCCACTGTCTTTCAGTAAAGAGGAATGAAACTTGGGCGTCAGTTGTTGATGGGTCAAGCCCAATTCGGGCAGCGTGTCTCCCAAGACCATGGTATCTATCTGAGGTGGTCCATTGAATGAGTCCATAGCCACCACTACGACAGCCGTGGTAAGACACCCTAGCACCACCTTCGCAAATGTTCGCATTAAATTTCGACTCTTGTTTAATGTTACCCATAACTGTAGCTATGGCATTTCGATCTTCAATTCCACGTTCTTGTAATGCACTAAGAACTTTCTTTTCTGTGAAAGAAGCTGTGGGTAATGCCCACTTTGTTTCCATCTTAACGACAGGCTTTTCTGGAACAGGTGACTTTTCTTCATCAATTTTTACAGTAGTATCAATTGGTACTGCCTGAGACAATTGAGAAGTTAGCAAAGTCATTGCTGTTACAGCAAAGGATGTAATAAGTTTCAAATTAATTAATAGAATTCAACATAGGTTTGAGGCTGTATTGCCTCTACCTCACACGCGCTCAAAAATTAAGAGCACATAAATAGTAGCACAGACAAAGACTAAAAGTCAATACTGTACCACTCACATAACTGTCTACTATGTTAGTTTCCTATAAGGATATAAAAAACTTAGACGATTGTATAAGGTATTTAGAAACCAAGATTAAGTCCTATCAAACTCATAAAAGTTGTCCCCTTCAAGACCCCAAATTTGTTTACCAGATTTTAGATCAAAGCCTTGATCTTTGACGTGATAGTATTGTTCTCCTAGGTATGCTTCGTTAATGTAACGGACACCTCGATTAACAAAATTTGATTTAGTTACAAAACATCCATTCTGAACATAAAACAAAATATCGTGTATTGGATTCTTCAATACAACACTACCATCATTATCATGAAGGGTGGCTTCAAAGTACCTATAGGGATTCCTCTGTCTTCTATAACGATAAGAACATAGATATCTATCAACATCAAATTCATGTATGACATGAACTAATGCTTGACCTCGGGGATCATTGTATGCTTGGCGCTCATTGTTCCAGAATCCCTGGAACCTCTCTTTAAACAGTGGTAATAACATTTTAAGAATTCCAAAGATCACCTTCGGCAATACGGCGTCGAGACAAACCTGCCTCTACGCTAGTGCCTGGGTTACGGTATAAGTATAATGCATCTGGGACTTTTGACCACTCTTTCTCCTTCAAAACACGACTGATTGTGTTGAAATTGGGACTTCCGTAGAATCTAGCACCTAAGTTATAAGCAAAACTAACCAATGCTCCGTGCTGATTGTCGTTCATCTCATCCCAGAATGGGATTGTTTTTTCTAATACATCAAGATAGTTATACTTAACCTGCTGATCCAAGAGTAAGTCAGCCTTTTCCCTAGAGATTTTATCTCCAAGCTCAAATCGGGAGCCATCAATATCTTTAGTAGAACCCCAGCCAATAGTAATTGGGAGGTTTCCTGATAGTGGATCTGGGTATGCTTCTAGATGTAGTCCTTCAAATTCTTTAATGAGTTCCATACCAGCAGCAGGAAGCTTACCAGAGGAGCTAGGAGAGGTTTCAACTTTCGCATAGAACACACGTCCCCAACCAGTGCTAGGACCATCAACAGTCCACCTAGCCTCTAGTACGTGCCTCTCATAGATGGCAGAGCGTCCGTTGTATACAGAACTAGTGTAGCCATCGTAAAGGTCTCCATATGGGTCGTGAACGATATACTGACCCTTTGCGTTCTTTCCTATGAGAACGATCATATGACCGCCTGTGGGTGCTGATAGGGTGCCTCTATGAAGAATGCCTAGCACAACAGGTCTTTTTTCTTCTAACTCCTTATCTAGATCATCAAAGGATAGATTGTATTTAAATTCAGAATCAACACCATAGTCTTTTAATACTTTGGTTTGTACTGAGTGATCTGTTGTATCTCCAACAGCAAATACCTTACGGATATAATCATCATCACCTTTGGGACCCCGCAGAGTGCCTGGGCGAAAATACTCCAAAGTCATAGCACAGGAAGATGAGTTACACGTTCTATCTGGTTCAGTGTAGTTATCTGTCTGTGGATAGAAAGGAACTGGAAGAAGTAACTCCGCAGGTTCTGGGTTTGGTTCTGGTTTATTGCGATATGTCTCTACCCATTCAGACTCATCTTCTAATAATTCTGGCGCTGCCTTTATTAATGCGGCTTCAAGTTCAGCGACAGCTTCCCTATGGTGAGAGAGTTTATCATCATAAAACTTGAAAAAGTTGCTAAGTTCTATTCTCATAATATATCCGAGACGGTTTATTTATACTGCCCACGTGACGATAGCATATCTAATACCACTTGTTATCTCCTCAATTTTATGAGGGAACATAAAATTAGCTGGAAATATACAAATATCACCCATATTCAAATGAGTAATGTACTTATCATAACAGTGACGTAAGGCTCCACCTTCATAGTCTTCATTCAATTGAATGATAATAGTAACTTCTCTATTATACTCTGAGAACTGATCGGTATGGTAGTCATATTTTCCTCCAGGAGTATACCTTAGACAATTATATCCTGCATCCATAGAGACCTTAAAATCATCAAACTCTCTACAAAAATCACGCAGCGCTTTCCTAACATACATATTGATTGTCGAGTCAATAGAATCATCGGGAGTTAAATTTAAATCATCACATAATCTACCTATATCTGTACAAGTTTTACCAGAAGAAACTTCAGCCCTTTTCCATCTGCTTGAGTATTCATCACTAGTTATAACATCCACAATTTCTCCACAAACTTTACGTGGAACCATACTCCTATAAACTTTAATATAGTCACTCAAATTACCAGTTTTGTTTTGAAATTGACTTTCACATTCTCCACCTAGGAAAACATAATGGTGAAATGTTTGAAAATACTCTTCTCCACAGTACTCATCTCTCCAATGAACAGCATTGGGTCCGTCATATATAACTGCGTCACCTGGCTCTAGGTCAATTGATACATCTTTCCCATCTTTATTTTCAATATAAAATTTAGATTCAGCATCTCCATCTAGGTGGATGCTTAAAGATACCTCACAGGCATCTCTATCAGTATGCTTCTTTAGATCAGACTTATTCCCATAAATTCTACTGTAAGTATATGTTGGTAATAATTTTGGACCACCAATATATTCATTTAAGAACGCAACTTTTTCAGAAGCAATAGCAGACATCTCACTAAGATTATAGAATGCTCGTCTATTGGGTTCTTCTTCATCAATCACCTCCTTACTATTCCTCATAGAATCAGCTAGCTGAAGTGCTGTTTCACGTGACAAATATCCTCTAACAACTTTATAAGTGTCACCGATAACTTCTTGTAATTTTGACATTAATCTTCCCAGTAGTGCTTTTTAAAATAGCGTCCAAGTATATTATCATTATAGTACATTGGGCTTCCATTGTCCATCTTTTCTCTTAAGACATTGTACTTGAAGAGTGCTTCCGTCTCCGCATAGTTTGTCTTACCAACGGTCTTATGTAAAGACAATATTTTTCTACTAAAGTTTTCTTTACCAAACTCTTTAGCATCAGACTTTAACTGTTCGTTAGAACCATAATATTTCTTCCAATCACTTTCAGAAGTTACTCTACGCTTACCACCTTTAGGCTTTCGCTTCTGAACGAAGTACTTTCTACCCACATACTTTCTACCAGTGAGCTTATTCTCAATAAGGTATAAGAACCCATAATAATCTTTAATCTTTTTAGAAGTAAAAGGTTTCCCTCTATACATCCATGGGTTCTCATAATCTACCATTGAAGTGGTTTACCGCTTCTTTATATATCCTATTCTAAAATCTCTTCCCAGTGATTGGGTTGATGACCACACGTGGCTAATTGTACCTGATAATATACCCGAACTTCTTCCCAAGTCTTTAATACTACACTCTTTAATGGTGAATGCCAAATTCTATAAGCCATATTATTGAGAGCTATTATCATTTATTTAGTACTTAGAGTGACTTATCACCCTTGACAAGGCTGATTCTACACAAAAAAAGACCCCCTGTCAAGTAGGAGGTCTTTATATCACTCAGTAGCTTCTGTGTCAGATAGCAAGTAATCAGCAATAGTATCTAGATCAGCAGCAGCGATAGACATTTTAGCCTGAACCCACGCTGGTAGCTGTAGCATCTTGTCCCCATCAATGTATGTCTTGATGCGTAAGCAAGCATTCTCTGCGGTGGCTATCTGGCGCAGTACCATATATCCTTCTGGATCAGCCTCTAATCCCTGCGCGATGGCTTTAGCCGCCTCTGAGAGCGGCTGAGTGCCCTCTAAGGCATCTAGAATACCAGAAGCGGACTCTACGGTCATTCCTCTGAGGATTAGATCAATCTCACCGATTGTAGATGCGTGACCTAAACCAAGTAAGTGCTCTGCGATATCAACATAAATGTCCGCAGATTCTTCATTTTGCTCAGCAATAACTGAACCTTGTAGTGCCAATTCAATAAGTTCTTCCCTAGACATTATTTTAAGTAATACTTCATAAAAGTATTTAGACAATAAAAAAGCTCCCCTATTAAGGGAGCTCATACATAGTGAACGCAATAGTCTTTCTATACGCTTTAGCTAAAGAATTTGGGGCTGACCCTCGATGGTCTCTATGTGCTGCGCATAAACACCCACAGTTAGGTATAAATGGAACATAGTAATATTCACCTTCTGTGGTATATACAAATTCCCCTCCCCATAGTGAATCCCAGTTGGTATTAAGAAAAATGACAAACGTCCAACACCCCTCAATTCCATCTTGATGAAAGGTATTTTCCATACCAGGATATTGTATATTTGTATTGATACGAACTAGAGATAATTTTCTTTTTAATATTTTTTCCGACATTAATTTTATATTACTACCAATACGAATAAACGTTAGGTTATCTCCTAACAAATCATCGTTATATGTAATATTAATATTTTTATAGTGATATGGTTTTGATATCGCTAGTCTTGGTAATATATCAGATGAATCAATTGAATTATTTTTAACAAATAAATTATTGTAGCTGAAATTAAATTCATCATTTATAAGAGTAAAATCAGATATTGATAGCACATCCTTAATTTTATATAAGGACGTGCTTATTTCTTTACACTTCATAAACTAAATCCAGAGAACTGATCTTCTTTCATATCCTGCTTTAATCCCCCAACAATATAGGAGGTAATTTCTGTTTCTTGGGGAGCAACCTGTACGCTCTTGGAGTTGAGCCAGTGCTCTGTCCAAGGTAGTGGATTATTCTTGGCTGGCACATCAAAGATAGGATCTAAACCAATAGCTTTCATACGGCGATTAGCAACCCACTCAACATAGTTTGCTAGTAGCTTTTCATTAAGACCGATCATAGAGCCATCTTTGAATAGATACTCTGCCCATTCTTTCTCTTGCTGAACAGCAGCACGGAATGTATTGATGACCCACTCCTTTTCTTCTTTAGCAATCTCAACCATCTCGGGATCATCACCCTTATCCCAGTTTTTTAGGATATTCTGAGTGATAACAAGGTGTTGTGACTCATCACGAGCAATTAAACTAATGATTTTAGCAGAACCTTCCATCTGCTTTAGCTCACCAAAGGCAAAACTACAAGCAAATGATACGTAGAAACGAATACCTTCTAGGATATTGACGTTAGCAACAGCACGGTAGAGCTTACGCTTCAACTCACGGCGCTCTTCCTGAGCAACATATACATCTTCCTGTGCCTGCTCATAGACCTTACGGCTGTCATAGTCGTGTGCCGCATTGATAAACTCATTGTAGGCTGCTGTGACGGCAGTAGCACGTTCTATGATGCGATCATCCTTAAGGATAGTATCAAATACTTCAGAAGGATCTGAATAGATATTCTTAATAATATATGTGTAGGAACGTGAATGGATCATCTCCATAAACTCCCACGCTTTCATACAACCTTCTAGTTCAGGTAGGGAGCAGTATGGGGCAAAAGCCATACTAGGACCACGCCCTTGTACTGAGTCTAGGAGGATTTGATATTTTAGATTACTGGTAAATATATGCTTCTGCTCTGGACGCAACTTATGATAGTCGGAACGATCTTTCTGAAGAGAGACTTCTTCTGGCTTCCAAAAGAATCCTAACTGCTGTTGAGTTAGCTTTTCAAAAATTGGATACTTATATGAGTCATACCTCTGAACTCCTAATGGTTGTCCAAAGAACATTGGCTGTTTTTTAGTGTCAACTTCGTTAGAATTAAAAACAGTCATTCCTTCGATACTTTGCGTGGTCATACGTTCCTACGAGATTTTTTTATTATAGCAGAAATGGGGAGCAGTGTCTATGACACTCTCCCCATAATTATATATCCTATTAGATTGCGCAGCTGTCGCAGGTGTCTTCGTCAGCATTATCTAAAGTAGCCAGGATATCATCCATAGTTTCTTCTTTCACTTCTTCCTCTTCACCATCACTTGAAGTGTCATATGTGTTCTGATAGTAGCTAGTCTTCCATCCCATTTTGTAAGTGGTGAGCCAGTCTTTGACCATAACAGATACGGGGACTTCTCCATCTGGATAGTTCTCTGGGTTGTATGACCAGTTGCCAGAAATGGCTTGGTCAAAGAACTTCTGCATGACAGCTACGATGTTAATGTAGCCCTCATTACTCTTCATATCCCACAATAAAGTGTAATGTTGCTTAAGAGTTTGGAAGGAAGGAACAATCTGCTTGAGAGGTCCTTTCTTACTCCTCTTAGTGGAGATGTATCCACGGGGTGGTTCGATACCATTAGTTGCGTTACAGACCACAGAGGAGCTTTCAGAAGGCATCTGTGCGCTCAATGTGGAGTTGCGTACCCCATACTTGATACAGTCGGCTCGTAGAGCTTCCCAGTCTAGTGAGAGATTGTTGGGAATTATATCATCAACATCAGTCTTGTATGTGTCAATAGGAAGAATACCGTGATGATACTTGGTGCGATGAGACCAACCACAAGCTCCTTTCTCTTTGGCGAGATTAGTTGTAGCTTTGATGAGGTAGTACTGGAAGTGCTCTGTAAGATCGTGAACTAGCTGTAGTGCCTCTGTATCGGAGTAGTTGATGTGGTGCTTGGCTAGGTAGTGTGCTAGTCCAATATAACCAATGCCAAGACTACGGCGGTTCTTGGTGGCAATCTCTGCGGCTTTGATTGGATACCCCTGGAAATCAATGAGCTCATCAAGTCCACGGACTGCTAGATCACATAGCTCTTCCATCTCTTCAAGGTTACGTAGCTTACCTACGTTGACTGCTGAAAGAATACAGAGAGCAATCTCACCTTCAGTATCATCAATATGGGTAAGTGGTTTTGTTGGAAGTGTAATCTCTTGGCAGAGGTTAGACATCTCAACCTTATCAATGAATGATGAATGACTATTACAGTGGTCAAGGTTCATAATATAGATACGACCTGTCTCCGCACGTTCCTTAAGGATGTCTAGGATAAGTTCCTGTGCCTTAACGGTCTTCTTAGGAGTCATATCATTGAGTTCGTACATCCTGTATAGAGTATCAAAATCCTCTGTACCAAATGCTTCATATAACCCAGGAACATCGTGTGGGGAGAATAATGTAATAACATCATTCTGAATAAAACGCTCATAGAAGAGCTTACTGAACTGAATAGAATAGTCTAGCTTACGTACTCGGTTATCCTCAGTGCCTTTGTTATTCTTAAGGACCATAATGTCCTCAATCTCTTGGTGCCAGATGGGAAAGTGAACAGTAGCAGATCCACCACGAATACCATTCTGGGTACAGCAGCGGACAGTAGATTCAAACTTTTTAAGGAATGGAATTACCCCGGTATGGCTGACCTCGCCACCACGGATCGTACTGTTGAGTCCACGGATTCTGCCAGCGTTGATCCCGATTCCAGCTCTTTGCGCAACGTATCTGCCAATAGCCATATCAGAGCTAAAGATAGAATCGAGACTGTCGTCGGAATCAATAAGAACGCAGCTAGCGTACTGCCTAAGGGGCGTTCTAACACCTGCCATAACAGGCGTTGGAATATTGATACGGTGCTTTGATGTTGCGTCATAATAACGTTTTACGAAGGACATGCGGGTTGCTTTAGGATAGCGCGAAAACATAGTCGCGGCAACCAAAAGGTACATAAATTGTGGAGTCTCATACATAGTATCAGAACTTCTGTCCTGTACTAGGTACTTGTCAATTACTTGACGGAGACCTGCGAATGTGAAGATATAGTCACGGTCATGATCAATGATGCGATCAAACTCAGCAAACTCTTCATCTGAATATAGGGAAAGGATTTCCTCATCATACACACCAAACTCAACACAACGCTCTACCTGCTCCCTCACGGAGATTAGTTCATGGAGCTTACCATAAACCTGCTTACGTAGAGCAAACAGCATTAGACGGGCAGCCACGAACTGATAGTTGGGGTGCTCCAAGTCAATTAGATTGGAGGCAGAACTGACAAGAATACGTTGGATCTGATCAGTAGTAATACCATCAAAGAACTGAATCTCTGAAGTCATTTCAACTTGAGATACAGATACGCCAGCCAATCCTTCACAGGCAGCTTCTACCATTACATGTAGCTTATTGATATCAAGAGGCTCACTAGCACCAGATCTTTTAATTACCTTGATGTCGCTGTTCATAGTCGTTTCCATTCGTTATACTTAATTGTTGCTGTGAGTGATTGGTATGTATTTGATTCTAGCATAGAATTAACGTCTATGCCTTGTAGAACCATATCGTTTAAGTCTTTCTCTATAATACGTGACGGGAAAATAACAACCTTTTTACCTTGTTTAATTGCCTTCTCAATACGGGCACAGATTTCTTTGTTTCTTGGTTCGTTATCGTAAACGTATACTAGATCTTTTATTTGTAGAGTATCTAGGTCAACATCAGCACCACACATTGCGATACCGTTATTGACAAAAGTAGAGTCAAATGGACCCTCTACCACATAGACCGTCTTGTTCGTGTCTACTGTATCCATCCCATACACTTTGGGATGGTCATCATTGAGCATGATGGTAATATATTTAACCTTACTAGGACCAAGGGCTCTTCCTTGGAAACCAAACAAGTCTCCTTTGGCTGTATATAGTGGGATTATAATACGTGCGTCATCATATTGAGTGCTATCGAATGCCTTAGTAAGTGTGTTTGCCCACTTCTTAAATGTTGGGGTGTAGTAAAACTTGTTTGGGTCTAACTTACGTTTCTCTAAGTATTCTTTTGCAGCTATATTCTCTGATGCTTTGGGTAATCTAATCTTTGTCTTTCTAGTGAAAGTGGGTGCCTTGAAGTCAAGTTTAGGAGTTGGTGTAGAGAAGTTTTTTCCTGCGTGACCTTCCTTAAACTTCTCCATAACATATTGCTTATGAAGGATTGTATCAAGCTTTTTAATGAAATTGTTTAGTGACATACTAGCGCCACAGTTATGACACTTAAAATTTGTGTTGTTCTTTACTGTGTAAAGGTATCCTCTAGTCTTGGTCTTGTTTTTAGAAGAGTCCCCACAGATGGGGCAGCGGAAATTAAAAAGATCAGGCTTTACTCTTTTAAACTTCTCAAGACGAGAGGATACTAGATTCACATATTTAGAGTCAACAAAATCCATTGAAATACTAGTCTTAGTTCCTTGGAACTATTATAGCAGGTCTTTCTTCAACGAATACAAGTTCTGTGACAAAAGGGGAAATAATCATAAGTGTCACAAAGAAAAGACTAATACCACCCATTCCCATCCAAACTTTACGTTCGATGGTATTGATTCTAGTAATAGCATCTTCTACTCTACCTTCAAGTTTGTCCCCAAGATCCTCAATATCTCTAGCATTTTCAGCTAAAGACTCTCTGGTAAAGTCTAGCTTCTCTTCATGAACTGCCAACATTCTGCTGACACTTACACTTAGATCACTTAACTTTTCTATAGTTGTGTCTAACCTGGATAGAACTTCTACCATGTTACCCAACTTCTCTTCAAGGACTGCTAACTTAATGTTATCGGGGTCCTTTTCTGGCATTTTTTGCTCCTTTGCTTGGTTTTACTGCTTGTCTGTAAAACATATTGAGCTTCTTATACTTGCGCTTGCGAAAGTCTACTGGCGCATCATATCCAGCAACTGGACCTTTGGAGTCAGCAGCACCAGAAAAACCAGGCTTCCCAGGAGAGGATTGAGTAGTCATACCACCAACGGCACCACCACCCATTTCTTCTTTAAGACGCCTATAGCATTCTAGTATTTTGTCTACCTTATTCTCCATCGATATTCTCCAGTTGGTCCAAACAGTATTGGTCTAGCACTATATCATCAATTACACTTCTAGGAAACTCTGGGAGTTTATGTAAGAAGACGAGAAAGCTTTTAATGGAAGACCATAAGTCTTTCTCTAAATTGAAAAATAATAGTGGGACTGCCGCATCTCCAAATACATTGAATAGCACTGTCAAATGATTAAGAATTAAATGTGTCTTCAGAGTATTGTTATTAACGTAACGTCTTAAAAGACGTTTCACATACTTAATCTTTTTCAAGTCTTCTTCAAAGTCTTCACGTGTAACCGCGTGAGGATTCTCATAATACTTGATAGCAAATAGGAGATAATTATCATCATTTAGTTCTTTGAATTGCATAATCCCCTAAGCATATGTCACATATACAATATTAAGTAGTGGGGTACGGACGATTACCTGTCGCAATTCCAGATTGAGCAACAAAAGTTTCTGTCTTTGTGCGAAGATTGCCATGCATATCAACATAAGTCATAATACCAACCCAACCAGCGTGGAATCCACCAGTAGTTGTTGTTAGTCCAGCGGCAGCAACACCAGCAGTAGATACACCAGCTAGAACTTGAGTACGACCTAGGCTTCCATCAGCAGAACTAGGAGCATAACCTGGATCATTCTTTAGACTAATAGGCTGTGTCGCATATGTGGCAGGATAGGTTCCAGCTGCTACAGCAGACATCTTACCTACACGATAAAGATCTGTAGAGATTTCGGCTTCTAATGTTACGAAACCAGATTCGCCACCATCTAGGATAGCAGAAGTTCCTGTTGCAATACCACTAGCACTTAGTCCCGCTGCTGATGCGGTCCAAAACTCAGAGCTAGCTGTACCGACAACGGTTACTGGGCTAGGTCCGGTTATATTATCTTGAGTTCCCCAGAGTGACATGTTCTGTTCCTTTTGTAATTTAATTACCGTAGTTTTATTTATAATAAAAAAAAGACCCAGTTTTTTGGGTCTTTAAATTACTTAAAAAATATTCTTCGCATAGAGCGGAGAATGTATTCAAGTATATCTAATAATAATGATAGTACTCCATTTGCCTTCACAAGTTTTGTTTTACCTAGAGCTTCAGATAGAATCAGAAGTCCTGTAATAATCCAAAATGTAGTATGTGATAAGGCAAAACATTCAATCACTTAACTTCGCTAGGAAGTAGTGCTTTACGGACGGTAGCGACAACTAGGTCATCGATATCGTTATCGGTGGAGGCAGCATAACGCTCAAGTAGCTCAACTACTAGACGCTTTACTTCAGCAGAATCACGGAGCCACATAAGAACGGGCTTGAATAGTTCTACTAGCTTAGACATAGGGGTTACCTATAAACTGCACCTTTATTTATACACCAGATCCGTTAGGAACGGTTCCCTTATCGAAAGGCAACTCAGGACCATCTGGAGCATTAGGTCTACGGTCTCCAGGAGCTTCACCAGCATTCTTATAACGCTTGGGCTTACCCTTTGGATTCATTACTCCAGGCTCACCTTCAGGATCTTTCTCAGGATCAATCATTTCCTTCGTAGGACCTGTTGCGTTGTTACGACTATATTCTAGGATAGGCATACCAGACTCATCAATCTTTGCCTTTTTCTTTTTGGGCTTCTCCTCTTTCTTGTCTTCACAGACACACTCAGGAGTTCCACACTTAGGGCAGCATTCTTCAGAAACTAGGTTCCTGATCTGACTACGTAACTCTTCACTTACAGATGTACCACGTAGGCGACCCTGTGCGACACTTTGATTGTGATCAGTGATGATAGATTCATCAATAACAGGCATCAACTTTATGTTTGACTTGTTATCAACACCCTTGCCTGTTAGCTTTTTCCTTTCACGCTCACCCTGGTTCTCACGACCAGCGTCAACTAAGTCAGCTTCAGATACAAAGTCTTCACCAATAGAAGACTTCTTCTTCTTAAAGTCAACCGCCATACGACGCTTGTAGAGGTCTTTGATCTTGTCCTCGTCACGTCCATACTTTTTGGACTTTCCTCTCTCAATTTCCTCCTCTCTGCCTAACTTAGCACCCTTGGCTTTACGCTTTTCGGTGGGGTCAGGCTTCCACTCTTCTTTAGTCTCTACTTTTTTTTTTGACTCTGCTCTCTTGTAAGCGGGGTTGCCTGCTTTGAGACGCTTGTATGCTTCGGTATTACCTCTCTCGTCAGCATCAGTGACTTCATATCTTTCAGCCAACTTAGCAGCACGAAGTTCTAGGTACTGTTCCCAAGCAGACTCCTTCTTTACACCAGGCTCTTTAGCTGGGCGATCCTTCATACTATGTGTAAAACTGGATCTGTGATCTTCTGGGGGATGAGTGCCGTCCTTACCAGTTCTCTTACCACCGTAAGTATCGCGGCGGGGGTCTTCACCGCGCTCAATAGCACCACGGATGCTAGACATTTTAAATGACTTGTTCTTAGCATCGCCTCTTCCACCACCTTTTTGGCTAGTGGATTTCTTCATATGCTTGTTTTCTTGGTCCTTCATTTTCTGTAGGTTGGCTTCTTTCTTGCCTTCCTCTAGCTCAAACTCTTCCTTACGAGTGTCCTGTCCGTCAGGCTTACCACCCATCTTGCGTTGAATGGCGTTGTGGACTACACCAGCGTGCTCTTTAGAAGAAGACTCAACTTTACCGTCTCCATCGCGGTCACCACCACCACCTTTAGCAGCTGCTGTCCTGCTACCATCATTGTCTTCCCCAGTTGCGCCGTGGTCAGTCAACTCAACAGAAGCAATATTGGGGTTGGCACGTAGCTCAGCAATTTTCTGACGAGTAGCGTAGCGGACATAGCTTGAGTTAGAACTACGATCCTTCACACGAACCTTATACTTTGTTCCTTCTCCAGTCTCTTTAGTATCAACTTCATGGATATCTTCTACTCCAGTTACGAATATCGCCTTAAATGCGCTAGTCAATGAGTCTTCAGCCATTTCTTTCAAGGTATAATCCTCAAAGAAGGCAGCCTTTAGAGCAGCAGCATCTTCAATGCTCATATCAGCTTCATAAAAGAAGGCAGTCAATGCTTCGGTATGAGTTAGATTTTCAGTCTCGGCAAGAGTTTTTACTAACTCAATTGCCTCAGTGATTTGGAATTCCATTTATCTAAAATAAGCAGGGCGTGGGGTTTCTTCGTAGTTTTATTTATATAAGTTCTTAATCTATGAAAACTTAGATAAAAATTGTGTAAAGCTATTAACTTTAGATTGGGGTGTATTAGTTGGATTGTTATAACTAACATCCTGTGTCCAGGTCTTAAACATCTTATCATCCTCTGTAACACAAATTAGATAATTAGCTCCTGTCCTAACAATTTCAGCATACATTCCAGTGGTATCGTGAGTTATCATATCGCCAATATTAAATATATTGCCATTGACATACTCTTCTCTCAATTCCAATAAGTGTAACTTCGGCGCTATTTCCCAGTTTTCGGAAACGGCAGCTTCCTTTGGAGTAACTCCCATAGCATCTTGAAGCTCGGTAAATATTCCAAGTAGAACTTCATTGCCTAGAGATTTAGGCATACCTTTCTTAAAGGAAACAAAGTCATTGTCTTTGGCTGCCTTACGCATCTTAGAGGCAGACATCCCATCAGTATCATCTGAATCGGGATCGCGATCACCAGCATTTATAACTTCAATATTATCAAATTGATAAGTAGATCCATTATACTTATTGGCTAGCTTCTCAAACTGACCAACTCGGTCTCCGCCCCCAACAATGCGCACATTAGCATAGCCATCGTTGTGTGCCTTACGCATAACATCAAAAATGGTACGGTTTGCCGCATCATTTACAATTTTTTCTGCGTGGTCTGGATATAGCTGACGCATCATAGCAGCTTTACGATCAACTCCTAATGGATTTTTTTTCTTGTCCTCAGAACGAGAAGGGATAATCATATAGTCATTATCATCAGAGCTAGAAGCCACCTTATCCATAAGCTTCTGGTGTCCCACGGTAGGTGGGTTGAAGCGCCCAAAGGCAAGAGTGAGTGTGCCTTTAGTCTTGGGAACATCAGCGGGGTACTGTTGCTCTGTGGGAGCAGCAGCGGCAGGTTGAGCTGCTTGCTGAGCTTGCGCTGGGGCGGCAGCAGCATCCTGTGCGGTTACTTCGGGCGCTACTGCTCCTTTATCAGCTTGGGCTTGTGTAGCGCCTTCTGTGTCCTTTACACGGGTGCCTAGGGCAGCACCACCAGCAGCTTCTTCACCAGAAGTAGCTTTATCAGCTGCACTCTGATTTGGGTCTCTACCGTCTGGGTTTTGATTGGAGTTAAAGAACTCCAGCCCATCACCTTTAGTCTTGGCAACAAACTCACCGCGCTCATCATACCAGCCACCGTGACCGTCACTACGCAAACCCATCTTAGTGGCTTGCTGAACGGCTTTGGATTGCTTGGCTTCAAATAGAAAACTTAGGAATGATTTCATCTCAATTAGATTTTAATTTATCCAGTTCGCCCTGTGCTAATCGAATGCTTAGGAATGCTATCACAAATGCATCGATATAATCAGAGTTGTCGAAAATCACTGTAGTAATAATCTTTATATATTTATCACTACTAATTCCATAATAATTTGACTTCGCATTTTCCTTAAAATTAGTTTCTACAAATTCAATATATTCTTTTGCGGTTGACTTTGGGACTGCTAAGAAAGTTCCTTTATCGACCTTCTTCCCAAAATAAGATGCAAAGCTTGAGCCAATGTCGATACTGAAGAGATTATCTTCCCTGGTAATAATGTCTCTGAATTTTTTACACTTATTAACAGCAGCACTAGCTCTGCGAATATGTGGAGCAATCTTAAATTTCCTATGAATTGGAAGTTTAGATGATGCATCTTTCAATAATTTAATTGGATCCTCTTTGGTGAAGAGGGCATACTCAAAGTCAAGCATAATGAATTTAACGTAATTGTGGTCCGTGTGCCCAGGCAACTATAGCATATCTCTCACCTTCTGTGATTGGTTCAACCTTATGGGCGACACGAGAATCAAAAACCAATACACTACCAACTTCTTTAGACATAGTTGACTGTAGATTCTGCCAATCAAGAATGTGTAATTCACCACCATTGTAATCCCAAGCATCACTAAGTTGTATAGACATACTCAACTTCCTATCACCTTCTGGATTAGCAGATAAACCATAATCACAGTGCCATTTATATTGACCACCTGGGGTATATCTCAATAATTGAATTTCAAAAGTACCATATAAATCATAGTTATAATACTTTTTATTAATTGTAACCATCGATCGTACAATATGACGTTCAATTGGATGGGCGTGTGGTATTGGATGTACATCAACAGAATGATACTGATGACCCATATACTCTTGACTAACTGGTACGTAATTATCAGCTTGATTTGCGTATGATTGAAGTTCCCCCACAATTTCAGAATTTAAAAGACTCTCGTAAAATGCTTCAGCCATGGTAATAAAAATAGTAGTTGGTGGTATTAATCTCTCTGTCTCCAATCATCGGAGTCGTCTCTACTGAACCACTCAACGATTTCTTCAGGTGTATCAAAGCCGCTTCTGTGATTGCTTGGATCTGGATCACCCAGGTCCATCCGATTTAAAAAATCATCTAACCCACCCTCTGGCGTCTCACCAGATAATGCCTTTCTTCTAGCTCTTCTCAAGATCTCACCAGCTGATTTATTTGCTTTGGCTAGCTTATCTGCCCAAATCATTTCGGTTAATTCAACAGGCTCACCTTTTTCAATGCGAGCTGCTACAAATTCCAATCGTAATCTCAACTTGGTTGATAACATAATATTTTTTCATACACCATATTTAGTGGTGGACTTGAAACTGGCGCGGTAGGACTCGAACCTACGACCACAGAGTTAACAGCTCCGCGCTCTACCAACTGAGCTACGCGCCAATGGTGGAGAATAACGGAATCGAACCGATGACATCCAGTATCGGAAACTGGCGTTCTGCCTCTGAACTAATCCCCCATTCTTTGGTATTTAGTATACCGGGTTTGACGTAAAACGTCAACGGGATTGAGGGGACTCGAACCCCCAACTTCCACTTAGACAGAGTGGCACTCTAACCAATTGAGTTACAACCCCTGGAGCCTTCGACAAGATTTGAACTTGCGACCTGAGACTTACAAAATCCCTTCTCTACCACTGAGCTACAAAGGCATAATGGAAACTGTGCTGTGGCGCTACCAGCTTCCAACTGAACTTGTTGTTTATAAACAGGAGTTAACGAGGAGGATTAAATCCCCGTTCCACTTGTTCAAGGTGGAATACCTGAACCTGGA
>Ga0098056_1000295_pt1 | contig 20721 bp, 30 predicted proteins | sample 17BtaG_FD_92583 | JGI IMG/M metagenome (GOLD analysis project Ga0098056, IMG submission 92583) | Marine viral communities from the Subarctic Pacific Ocean - 17B_ETSP_OMZ_AT15314_CsCl metaG | ecosystem: Environmental > Aquatic > Marine > Oceanic | place: Subarctic Pacific Ocean | collected...
TTACCAGGCGGTGATTATACATTAAATGTATGTAATAGATTCAATGTAATGGTAGGCGCGGGTGGATTAAACCTCAAATCATATGGCGCTACTAATATAACCGGTACTATTACAAATATGGTAGGTGAACAGGTTAATATAGCTTCCGAGAATGAAGTTAATATTGACGCGGGTACTGTTAATATCAGTGCAGATATACTCAGACTAAGAAACAAGAGACAGCGACAAATATTAATCGAGAATAGTCTCGGAGTTAATAACAACGTTATTATCGGTGGCGGTCTACACGTAGAAGGAGAAACTTATTTACAGCACGTAACTGCCCCAGTCGAGTATCAGAAAACGGAGCCGACAGTAGCATATAGTAAACTTAAAAGCGGTTTAAGTTTCAGTGCTACAATTAACGGTAATGCAGCATCTGTAGTATTAACAAGTGATAGTAACGATAATCTAGTTGCTGGGTATGAACATTCTCACGTATTTCCGAATTTACCATTGACATTACTAGCATCAAATCAAGCTGTTAGATCTGCTGCGTCTGAACTTAATAATGGTGATGTTAGATCAGATGCTGACCCGCAACACAATGAAGGTAAAGGCTAAAAAACTTAACTTTTACCTGTATTTTATTACTCGGCCGGTTATTATATAATAAATAGTATTATAGCTGCTCATAATTAAAGCAGATATCTTAACGATGAAAAATCAACAACAATTAACCTTTAACCTCTCCTTATATAACACAAATGAATGCAAATGAAAAAACGCGTTTAGATAGAATCGAGGAGAAGATCGATAAGATGGCAGACGCCATTGTCGCCCTGGCTCGTGCTGAAGAAAAGATATCTAATCTCGATGAAACAACTCGAATTATCTTAAAGCGAATGGTAGCTCAAGAGGAAAGATTAAGACATGTTGAGCAGCAGCAAGCAGTCGCTGAAGGAACGTTAAAGACAATTAAATCCATTGCCTGGACATTTGTCTCAGCAATCATCACCGCTCTCGGTGGTGCTATTATATGGATGTTAGGGGTTCCAGGTAATGAGTAGACAGGTAAAGCCTCTCACTATTTAGCTCGATTAACTAGCCATTCACGTCTGTAGTTTTTATTCCACAAAAAAACCGCTTTACATCTTCCAATATCGCGGCCAGCTTTTTCTGATTCTATCCATTTCAGTTTATCGATTTCCTGTTGCTCTTGCTTGAGAAATTGATAGTAGCTTGAATTCTGAAAACCATCTGTAGCCATTATATCAGTATTTAATCTGTATCGGTACATAAAATATACTATTATCATAATTAAGCTGCAAATACTACCTAAAGTATAATTTGTTAATAGCACAGCATTAATTCCTATTGTACATATAGTATATATGCTAGCGCAGAGATAGCCAATAAGTGATAAAATAAATAACGATATACTTATATCTTGCACTTTTTTTGTCTTTATAGATTTTGCTATTTGTGGTACATAACAAATAGCAAAACATACAGTGTAAACCCAGCCAATAACTTCCATTCTAATACTTAATAGCTCCAAAAATATTCTATTTCCTTGCCAACTCTTTTAAATTTATCCTTATAATAATTATTATCTTTCTTTATAAGATTGCTTCTATGAGATAAATGTACACGTGCATCGTTAACGAATTTCGGGTAAACTACAGGTCTTGATTTATCAAAATGAGCTTCTATCTTTTCAGTGCATGTATCTTTATAACCTCTACGTTTCCATTCTTTACAAATAGAGAGACCGTATAAGCATAAGGCGTTTGTGTAATCGCCCTTATCATTATACCACATTTTCCTAGCTGGGTGGTTCCTCCACCCTTTAACCGGCACGTTACTCTTAAGCTTTTTAATGCTATTTAGTAACTGTAGAACCTCAACTCGCTGCTTACCGAGTCTTCTGTAGTCTAAAGCTTTAGCTGATTCTTTAAATGATGCGTAAGGTAAAAAGGTCTGCATTCATATATTATATGAAAGTTCCTTTATATACTGATGTACTGATCAATAAGTTTTTTAAGCTCGTCTTTTGTAATTATACCAACAGTAGTATTCAGCTCGACTCCATTTTTACATATAACGGTTGTTGGAATTGATTTAACATTAAATTTCTGTGTATTTAAACTATCATCATCTACGTCAATGTTTTTAATTTTGAGATCTGAATAATTCGCCGTAACTTCGTCAAATACTTCCTTATAAGCCTTACAGGGACCACACCATTTTGCAGAGAATTTATAAATTTCCATATATGTTACTTATATAGAAACTTAATCGAAATCAATGAACGCTAAAAAATACCCACCATCCATCCCCTATTTAGCGTTTAGTTATGCCCCGACCTATTTTTATTTATACCAACAATAAGGTTTCGATACAAAAAAAACCAGCCTCAATTAAGAGACTGGTTTGTTTATTTTCTATTTAAATCTAAGTGTTTTCTTCCTACTTTTCCGCCAGTCTTTAGCATGATTATCTTTCCAAGATTTTTCGGCAGATTTCATACCAATATCATGGCCGATTTTTTCTGATTCAAGCCACTTATGCTTTAATATTTCGATACGCTCATGAGCAGCATCGGCTAATTTTTTGGCCTTTGCGTACGGGTCGTTTGATAGCAAAGCTAACAAAAATAAACCGCCTAATGCAAGCCATACGACTATATATGTTACTATTTCCATGACATTAATATTTACTATTTTTAATAAAAAAAACGAAAAAAAGCGCAACCTCTTTCGAGATCACGCTATCAGAGATAAACTCTGGAGGTTTTACTTATTTACTAGAAAGTATATGCCAAACCTACTGTAACTGATGTATCAAAATCACCATCAGTGCCTTCAGAAGAAATAGCATTTACAACGTCGAGATTATTCTTAAGTGTATTAACCTGAACGAATACTGGTAAAGCATCGTTAATGGTAGAAGTAAAACGTACATAACCATGTACATATTCTACATCTTCATCAAAACCAAACGACTTACCATATTCACCACCAACTGTTACATCTGCATACTTTGCATCAAAAGTCTTTGAAATGCATAATGCGGGTGTAGTTACAATACTATCTGTACTACTACCTGCTTCGCTTCCATCTTCAAACGCTACAGTTACCGATGTATCAACAACCTCAAACCAATTAAGGTCATAAGCTCCATTAAGCTCGAATGTAGTATCAGCTTCTTCTCCCGTATGTACTACGAGGCGTGTATCGATACCACCGACTGGTGTATTAAGATAAGTACCAATCGTACCATGTACTTGATATGATTCTGCATCCACATACTCCAAGCTACCAACTAAAGCAAGACCTTGAAGATCTCCAAGCTTTGTAGATGCTTTAACGTATGCTGAATCCTGAGCTCCATATAAGCCACCAGAAATACGCTTTTCATAATAGCCTACTTCTGTATCTAGTTTCCAGTTCTTTTCTGTTACTACTTCTTGAGCTTCGCACTTACCACACATAGTAAAGTATGCAATGACAGTTACGACTGCTCCGATAATAATATATTTCTTATTCATAGCCTTTAATTATAGACTATGATTTACATTATTCAACTGTTTTTTCGTTATTAAAATACTTATCGATTGTTTCGATTTTTGAGTCTAAACTATCAATAAGCTCAATCTTCTTCTCGATTTCAATACCAATGTCAGGGTGCTCACCAATAGCTACCCTATTTGTTAGATATACTTCGAGGTCAGATAATTCAATATCTCGCTGACCGGTTAACTTTAATTTGATTGCTTCAATATAATTTGCCATAAGAATTTTATTTAATTTAAAGATCAAAATCTTCAAACTCTTCTTCATTAATTTCAGTATCACGTGCACCAATCTTATAAGAACTAATTTCAGTCTCTTGAGGCGCTACTTGAACTTTTGAGCTATCGGTAAAGCTATTTAACCAACCGCCGATTGGATTAGTAGGTTGGTCGAAGATCTTATCATAGCCAAGAGATCTTAATCTTGTATTAGCTAACCATTCAATATAACCGCTTAACATTTCAGCATTTAATCCAAGTAAAGAACCATTCGAAAATAAATATTCAGCCCACTTCTTTTCATTTTCCACTGCCAAGCCATACATGTCATAAATCTTCTGCTCATTATCCTTAACTACTTGCTGGAAACCTTCATCTTTATTCTCTCTCCAATACTTGATAATATTTTGAGTAATAGCTGCGTGTAGGTTTTCATCTCTTGCAATGAGTCCAATAATCTTTGCATTACCTTCCATCTTACCTTTGTATCCGAAAAAGTATGAACATGCAAAAGATACATAGAAAGCTAAACCTTCTGTAATTTGCGTCGATAAAACAGCATTAAAGATCTTCTGCTTGATATCGCCTTTATCATCACCAAGTAGAGTATTATATGCGCCGCTAATTTCTGTTGCTCTTCTTGTAATTTCTTTATCTTCAAGAATTGAATCGAAGAAAGCTGTTGCATCTTTAGCAATATTTTGCAAGGTATATGTATATGAATAACTATGAATGGTCTCGAAACGTGCCCAGCTAGTCATGCAAATCTCTAACTCTGGATTAGATACATAGTTTTTAATATTATGAATACTTCTTGAAAGCATACTATCAGTCATAGTCTGCCATCTAAGATTACTATTAAAAATAAATTTTTCGGTATCGGTTAAATTTTCATAATCATTTCGATCTTTGGTTAACGAAACTTCTTCCGGTAGCCAGTGAAACTCTTCTTGCTTTCTCCATAGGTCGAAAAACTTAGGATATTTAAACCTATCATATCTCTGAAGAGATAAATCCTCCCCAAGAAACATTGGTTGTTTTGTCGTATCGACGTTTGTTGTATTTAAAACTGTATTCATAATTCTTTAAGTATTTATAGTGCGCATGCACCGGACTCGCATCCTTCTTCAATATTATCTGGTTGTTCCTCATCATTTAAGCTTTGCTTATCCCCATCATCAGTATTGTTATAGTAACCAGTTCTCCAGCCTAACTTATAAGCAAGTAAGATTTCTTTAATAACCTTTGAATCAGGTAACGCTCCGTTTTCATAATGTGCATAATTATAGTACATATTAGCACTGATGCTCATATCAATCCATTTTTGTAGTGCACCAACAATCTTAATAAGACCTTCATTATCTTCCATTTCATACGCTAACGTATATTTATTTTTAAGAGATAAGTAGTTCGGTACAATAACAGGTAGTGTACGAGCTTTCGATTTCTTATAGGTAATATAGTTTCTAATAGGTTCTATGCCATTTGTAGAGCACTGAATTACCGATGAGCTCTCGCATGGCATTATAGCAGATACGGTGCTATGGCGCAGGCCATGCTCTTTAATTCTCTCTCTCAGACCTTCCCAATCCATAGCATGCTTACGGGTTACAAACTCATCAATTTCCTTCTTATACGTATCGACTGGTAACCATCCCTGGCTATATTTTGTTTTATTAAATTTAGGACATTTACCCTTCTCACTCGCAATATTACATGATGAGCTGAGAAGAAAATACTGAATCTTTTCCATAAGTTCATCCGCCACGTTCGGTGCTTCTGCATCCGTATACTTAACACCGTGTTTAGCTAGGTAGGCAGCAAAGTTAGTTATACCAATACCTAGAGATCTTCTATTCTTTGTAAAGTTTTCCGCAGCCGGTAAGAAGTAATCCTGGTAATCAATTAACTGATCTAGTATACGTACAATAATATCACATACCTTTTCCATCTCTGCATCTGAGTTAACTTCTAGTACGTTAATAGCTGATAAGATACAAATACCAATCTCAGCATCTTTATCATCTAAATGCTGGAGAGGTTTAGTAGGATGTAATACCTCAACGCATAGATTAGTCATCTTAACATCGTCATTCCACGCTGAACGCTGATTACAGTGATCAATATTCATGAAGTATATACGACCAGTCTCTACTCTTTCCTTAACGAACAAAGACATTAGCTGTCTTGCTTTGACCGTCTTCTTAAACTTAAGGCTTGTCTTACGTTCATACAACTCATATAGCTCATCAAAATTTTCATGACCAAAAGCATCATATAATTCTTTAGCTTCGTGGGGAGAGAAAAGAGTTATATCCTCGTTCTTTAGAAATCTTTTATAAAAGAGCTCACTGAACTGAATACAGTAATCTAGTTTACGTACGCGATTATCGTCTGTGCCAGAATTATTCTTGAGTACCAACATATCTTCAGCTTCATAATGCCAAAATGGAAAGTTGACCGTAGCTGAACCGCCGCGGATACCATTCTGATGACATGACTTAACAGTAGATTCCATTAGCTTTAGAAAGGGAATCACCCCGGTATGAACTACCTCGCCATTACGAATAGGAGAATTAAGCGGTCGAATTCGACCGATATTTAACCCTATACCATATCTCGAACCGGTCGCATAACCGGCAGCTGTCGACGACGAGAAGATAGAAGGTAGAGTATCGTCGATATCAATTAAGCAACAAGACGCGTATTGTCTAATTTGACTACGCACACCTGCCATAAGCGGAGTTGGTATGTTAATTTTAAATTTAGAGAAATAATCGTATGCCTTCTTTACATACTGCATACGTGTTTGTCCTTCATATTGACCAAAGCATACCATCGCAATAATCATATAAGCAAACTGCGGAGTTTCATAAATCTTCTGAGTCGATCGATCTTGAATTAGATACTTATCGCATAATTGCCTCATACCGGCGTATGTAAAGTTATTATCTCTATCATGTTGAATATACTCATCTAATTTATTAATTTCCTTCTCAGTATAGAGCATCAAGATATCTTCATCATACACATCATATTCATGTACATTTTTATTGATAAAATCAACAAGCTTAGGCGGATTCTTACCTCCCCAGACGTCTTTACGTAACTGATAGGATAGTAAACGCGACGCGACAAATTGATAATTTGGCGTTGCGAGTGAAATTAAATTAACAGCCGAGTCAATTAATACATTATGAATTTCATCAGTTGTTATACCTTCTTTCATTTGAAGCTTAGCGTTAATCTCGATATCAGAAGCTGTAACTCCTTTAATATCTTCAACCGCCCAATTAACAACCTTGTGAATCTTCTCTACGTCATATGGGACTGATTCACCGTTTCTTTTTACAATATTCATATTCATTATTTACAAAATTATACCAGGATTAATAGCTTGAATGCACCAAATTTTTGGAAATCAAACTTATCTTCGTTAAGATTTAAGAGATGTTGTAATATTTTATTATCATCTCTAATACTATCATTAGTTATTTTTTTAAAGTGTTTAAAATCAACAGGGTACACTCTCTTATTGAGATAAGAGTACGCATCTTTACATGACATATTATGTTCATCAAGAATAGTTTCGTAAATACTAATATTCATATTACCGACAACTTCTTGATTTAGTAATGTCTTAGCTACTGCGGTCCCAACCGCATTTAGAGGTAGAAATAATCCGTATAGTGGTAATACGCTAAATTCTTCATTTATTTTTGAGCCCTCATCTTTATTTTCGAATATAAAAAGACGCTTTTTCGGATTATATTTTTCACAAATTTCTAGACGCTGATTATCATATTCATTCTTTATAGCAAACCCTAAAAATAGACAAGGTAGCTTTTCATCAAATGCATCAAATGAGTCTGTATTAACTGGCTGTTCTGTTAATGATATATCAATCATGATTACATGCTAATATCGCTAACGATTGATCCTGTTTGCATGTTGATTGTTCTAATCCTATCACCGGAATATGGTGTTCGAATAGTTACAGATACCATATCACCAGCAATTGCCAGATTTGTATAATTACCTGGTGGTAATGAGTGAGTGCGGTATATACCACCTGAAATGGCATCAAAAATTTCAATTTTATCTTTTTTAATCCTTGCTGTTAATACTTTCATACCCCAATTATATACTGATTTATAAAATTTTCAACGTCATTATCGGATTTATTATAAGTAAAGCATGTTAATGCCTCGTTAAATGTCGGGTGGTCTTTTAAGATACTAACTTTAAGAAACTCAGCTTCTATACTGGCAAGAGTATCATCATTAGGTAGAGGTGTTTTATCATCGACATTTAAAATCTTTCGAATATCTACAACTTTATATCCTTTTTTAAGAAAGCTTTTTACTTCTCTACATATATACATCTCGTTTAATTTTTCTTCAGAGCCATATTCATCTATTTTTTTCTGTAAAAAGTCACCGGAATAAATAGTCTGCTTACCAGTAACAACACAAGTTATCTTTTTTGTCTTTGCCATTAACATAATTATAATAAATATTTATATGAAATTCAATAGCCTAGTTGATAATATATTAGAAGATTTCCGTGCACCTATAGATGTTCAACGCCCAGGTAAAGTTAAACCACGTGGTAAATTCGGTACAGTAAACCCTCAATTAAATGAACCTCATAGCACTAAAGCTATTAGCGGATTTAAAGGGCAACCTGGCGGTAAGATGAATACGCTGTTTATTAAGTTACCAAAGCGTAAGAAGAAATCTACCAAGAAGTAGATAACCATTTTGCAGCTGCCATTGTAGCTCCTAATGCATCATTCTTCTCTAAAATATTAGACCAAGCTTTCTCGTCATAATCTTGTAATCTTTTTAATGCGTCTTTACCAAACGCTTTATGAAATTTAGGTCCAAAATATTGGTGAGAATTTTTGACTAGACTCATAGCAGTTTTTGGTTCAACTTGCCAATAACTTCTTGCAGGTCCACCACCGGTCTGTACCTTTGTCCGGTAACCAGACTCTACAGCTCCTGTTTTTGTCAAAACATCAATAAATTCTTGCTCTGTATGACCTTCATCACCAGCAAATATCTTTGCAGCTATCTGTATTGCCATTTTAGCATCTGCAGGGGTTTTGATATCGGCTTTTAGTACTCTTGTAGCTCGAGCTTCTTTCTGGGGATCATTACTTGTCTGATAATATTTTGACCAATCTTGTACAAAATCTCCAAATAGAGATGATGTAGCTAAGGCTCCCATTGCTAAAGCTTTACCGATCTTACCTTCTTCGATATAATATTCTTTAAACGTCTGCATAATACTATTTATACAAACCGCTCGAGAAAGTACTTTGGTAGTTTACTCTTATTACGTATAACAGCATTAAAAATATTCGCATCCAATACGTATGTGACACAATGATCATCCTTGCTTCTAATACCTCTACCGCATTGCTGTATAAAATTTGAAAGCATCTTGTTCACGTACCATTGTTTATCCTGATTGAACATCTTTTTAATTCTATCATCACCTAAAGGTAAATAGGCTGCTTTTACAATAATTTGAAACCGAGCTAAATCGCCCTTAAGGTCCACGCCGAGTCCAAGAGATGGGCTAACGAGAACGGTAGGGTTCTGAGATTTTTCGTGCATATCAAGAATATCTTCATTATTATTCATTTGATCTCTATATAAAAATCTATTACTATTTGTATTATTTTTAATAAAGCTTGTTATACTATTAGTATGTGTATGTATAATCCCCTTCTCATCTTTATGCTTTTCACATATAGCATCAATCTGCTTAACTATGGAAGGTAGAGCCTTCTGTAAATTAGCGTGATTTAATTTATTTGTTTGAGAGATATAAATGGGTGCTTTCGCAGGATCAAAACCGCTATCTGACTCAATGTATTCGTAATCAGCGATACCTAATGTTTTGGCTAAATTTTTATGATCAATAATAGTAGCTGACATTAATAAAACCTTATCAGCGTATTGAAAGATATATTTGGTTAATGTATTAACTTTAAGAGGTGTAAGTTTTATATTATCTCTATCTACTACCTGTACAACATACTCGCACGTTTCCCACGTTTCATCAATTAGAGTTAACGTTCTATGTATATTTTTTAAATACTGCAACTTATTTTTTTCACCTTGAGTTAGACCCGCCTTCTTCTTCATATTATTATGAAGATCATTCATATGCTCTGTTACATCTGCACGAATTGTATTGATCCAAGTTCTAACGGTAGCTGGTGAAGTAGATGATAAGGGGAAGATTTTAACCTTAAATGCTCGAAGCTTCTTAATATCAATAGTAGCTGAGAATTGCTTAACTATTTCATCTTCTAACTCCGATGCTTCATCGCAAATAATATAATCCCTATATTTAACATGGTTTGGTAAAGCCAAAAACATATTATAATTCAACGCGCTAAATTTACTTGTCAGGGAGTTATTGCGTGCGTTATAATACGGGCAGATATTTTTACGCCAGCAATCATCTCTTATATGCCTTGTATGTATGCAAGGTGCAGTATCAACATCATAATTAGGATCTACCTCACATTGATAATTAGATTTACCTTTAAGTATAGCTGTATCTTCAAATATACTCTTATACTGATCCTGTAATGTTTTAGTGATTGTTAATGCAAATGCTCCTGCAGGTAGTTCATCTTTACATTCTTGTTCGTATGTATATGAACCTGCTTGATCCATTTTATACGCCTCGTATGTATTAATATAATTTTTAAATGTTGCAGTTGGATCGCTTGAGACGTTCGCTAATGTTTTTGATACAAAGCTCTTACCAGAACCTGTAGGCGCGCTGCATATAACAAATTTACTACCGCTGTTAAACGCCCTTTCAATTTGCTGAATAATATTAACCTGCTGATCGTTAGGTTTAAAATTCTCCGGGAAGTTAGCTAAAAAATGGCTTATCATATATAGCCATATTATACATTATATAGCTGATAAAACAAGCATCGAATTATATAGTTTAGATGCTGTTGATGTATTCATCGCCTTTACCTTGTAATATAAACTGCTGTCCTTTAATGTAAAGTCTTCAATATTATAGGAGAAGTTAATATGATCATCGTAAATATTATGAGCATATGGATAAGGTATTTCATATATTTTATGATCACCTTTTTCGTTTTTTAGAGTAAAATTAAAGTGAAATTCTTTAAATCTAAACAATATTAACTTACCTTTCTTGAGCGTCTTACCTTCTTTTATATAAAAAACGACATCTCTTAATAGGAATTTACTAATACTATCTTCTACATTATCTATATTACTCATCGCCCCATAAATTGATTTTTTTCTTGTATAGTCATATTATAGATATGCTTATTAAAATATTCCCAAAACTCATCACCCGGAATAGTCTTAATTAAATCGCAGCTATCCATGCTAACCATTCTCCAATCCTGCATAAAAATATCCCATACTAATAATAGATTTTTACTCTCCGGATTATATTTTGGCGCACCTGTAGGTGGCTTGAAGTTAAGAGTTGTACGTCCATTGACACTATTTAAAAGGCTATTATCTAGAGAACAGAGCATCGTTCTATAAAGCTGACCCGTTAGCTCAGGTCTTCTTTTTGTAAATCTAATCTCACAGACATTACTTTGAAGTATCTGCTTTAAGCTCTGTAAACCTATTTGCGGCATTATTTACTAGGTTGCTCTTTGCAAATTCCAAATAAGCGCTGCTCGTTTAAGAACATACCCTTTTTAATTCTACCGTAGCCTTCAACGTCCATATTTGCAATCGAAGCTCCTTTATCATTAGGAAACATAACAATATCTCCTTGCTTTGCATATTTAACTTCCGGCCCTGCTAAAATAACTTTAGCTTTTCGCCAAGCCTTATTAAGAGCATTAGTTGGTATGTAAATACCGCCTCTTTTAACTGCGTCACCAGATTCATCAGACGCTTCGTCAATAAACTCTACTAATAGAATATCATCAAAAAGGAATGAGAGAATATACTCATCTCCCATTCCAAAATCACCTTGACTGTGACCGTCAAGGTCAATTAAACTTCTTTTTGTTGCTAAATTATCAATACTTGCTTGTGCCATATATAAAGTTATTTAAACCTTATAAATCACAAATCAACGGGAAAATTTTAGCAATCTCTTTTGCGCATTCCCGAGCAATTAATCTATGCTCTAATTGAGTTTCAACGCCAGCTCTAAGTTCGATATAATGTACCCAGCTACGAAGAGTACCGTTCATATACATTCTACTTACTGTGTTTCCTTCAGGTAGAACGGCTCGAGCCTGCTCTTTCGCAATACCTTTACCGATAGCCCACTCGTATGCTTCTTTAGCTGCATCGATTACCATCTGCTGTTTCGCGAACCATTCAATTGTTAGATCAGGATTATCAGATTTAATACTATTCTGTCTATTCTTTAGATCTTGTAATCTAGATTCTCTTAAAATAAATGGATTATCCTTTAAGGGGTCAGCATACCGTTGACTGAATTCTTGAAAGGAAAATGAGCGATGTCTTAAAATCTGCCGCGCTATATCCCTTGTTGTATTAATCTCTACACAGGCGGATACCATTTCTAATGGGCTCCAGTGTTTATGTTTAATCAAATAATTAATAAGCTTATCAGCTGTATCTTTATTAAACTGATTTGATGGGTTTGATACACGCGCACAGAATGCGATTAGATCTTGGCAGTCGTTTATACCCTTGTTATTAAATTCAACCGCAGGTGTTGAGTACGAAACTAATTTTACTTTGTTCATAATATTTTTATTGACTGAGCAATAAGTCTGACATTTCTCTGTTATGCTTATATTCTCGCTCACTGTAAAACTCTGGAATAATTTGCTTTTCTTCTTTACTCTTCTTCTCCTTTTTTGTCTTCTTAAGATAGTTTAACCTTTTAAACCTCAATCTCGGAAACACTGAATATATATAGTCGTACTGCGATAACTTATCATCGAACAGACTCCAATACTTGTTAGTCGTTTCATTTACGTATTCATTCATCTCTTTTGAATACATACTCGTCCATCTATTAACCATAAATAAATTGAATTGCGACTCATCATCACAATTCATATCTATCTTCTTCTTACTAAATAGAAGACTATTTAGGTATTGAAATATTGTCATAAATTAGTAAGCTCTTTCTCTATCATTTCTTTAGCTTTTGATAATGATGTATTTCTAGCTACAAAGGAATTAATAGATTTTTCTTCATTATGAGATTTAAATCTCTGATACTCCCATGCAGTATCGCTTAGCAGCATACGAAGTACTACTTTAATCTTATTTTCAATTTCTACCATTAAAGATTAATTTTAGTTGTTGCGATAAACATATCGTCGACCATTGCGTAGAATAGATCAATAATATCTTTCATAAACTGCTCAGTTTGCTCATCTGTTAATTCGGTACTATATGCAAAGTTTGGAGCCTTACGACCAGCATTAACATTAATACCGGTATGGCCGATAGCAACATTATCCTTAGAGTATGTAATACTAACGCTACACTTACCTACTTTTTGTAAAGTACCGTCGCTGCCTTCAAACTCATCATGTACCATAAGGTCGTCGCCATCTACTTCGATAGGCTTTTTAATATATTTTGATGAGAGAATATTAGCAATTTGTGTATTTAACAGTCGCTGAAATGCTACAGCTCCGAGCTTATCCAGATTAGGGATTTCCCAGCAGAAGTTAATAGCATCATCACTAGCAATATAATCACCCTGTAAAACATCTTCCTGGTCAATCATACCATCAATACTAACATCCATCGGACATCTAAATGCAATAATATTACCAATCGGTAAAGTCTTATTGCGGAAGTAATCATATGCGAAACGCTTATGAATTAATGGACCATCGTATACTTTAATATCTTTAATAATCATATACATCTATTATAATATATGACTAATAAGGTATCAACTATCTAATGCTACTTAACCCACTTTGCATGCAATACATCTTCGAGGCCATGTGTCATTTCATGTATATTGCTAACGAGACTATGACTAGCGGATACTCTATGTACCGCTACAGCATCTCCTATTAAACAATGTTTAAATTTTTCTCTAGAAATGAAATTACAATAATCATTGTCTTGATACCAGAATGAGAAATTCTCATCCCACTCACCCATCCTGTTATATACTTCCATACTAAGACCAATACACCAACCTTTAACGAGTTTACCTACAGTATTACCTTCAATATTTTTATCCATTTTTAACTCAGAGGGACTGACTGAGTCATAAACATCTAATGATTTAAATAATTTTTCAACACATCCTTTATCGTATATGACATCGTTATTTGATATAATAACCTTTTTACTATCTCTAATATGAGAGAATCCAATATTTAAAAATCTATTATAGTTAAATTCTTCTTCTGGAAATATAAACTGAGCGGGTAGTTTAATATCTTTACCTTTGAGTTTTGAATTAGTTTCAACTACAACTATATCACAATCTGCATCTATAGATTCTATACACTCTTTAAGCATATTGTAGTATGCTACATCTTTTGTATATGATAATATTAAAACTGTATTCATTTTATTAGTAATGATTTTAGATTTATATCATTAAAATAATCTTCTAGGTAATAATCTAATTGCTTAAATTTAATTTCAGGTATATATAGATCGTCAGCATTTGTAAACGTATGGCAGAAATCTAACTCTTTATACATAGATTGCATATCCGGTGTTATCTGTTGAATAGGTATACTGCCCACTTTTAATGTCTCGTAAAATCTCAAATTTAAAAAATCCCCTGTACCGAGAGGGTTTAGAATAAATTTATAACTAGCTAGTTTTGTTAGATATTCTTTATATGTAAATTTTCTACCCGTTACCACTATATCAATTGGTAAAGATTTATTATCTGATAGTTTATTAAGCAGCTGATATCTTCTAGAGTACGCATATGACGGATTATAAATTTTATCAGATTGACCTATAAAGAGTACTCTATTTTTCTTTTCTGTAATATCGAATTCTAACTCCGTGCTACGTGAAAGTAATTGCTTATTTATAATATTTTTACCGAGTTTGTTAGCGTCATTTACATCTGAAACTATTTGAGTAAGATTTTGTATTTGCGTTAACTTACGTTGATGATCTTCATTCCACGGAAATTTACTACTGAATATCTTCTCAAAGTTAAAGACAATCGTCCTGATTTTTTTTGAATTAAGCTTGTTAATGAATTCATCATCTTTCCATATATGTACATTAGGAGCAAAATGCTCATCAACAATAAACAGCGTATTGATATTTTCCAAGTCGTGAACTGATCTTATATCAATAAAATTTTGATCAAAATAATTCTGTAAACCTAACCTGAAATTTTTAAATAAACTATGACCGACAATATGTAAATCATCAGTTGCTAAAATTCCTATCATACAATGTATTTACATAACTATAATTCATTATCAATAACACTGGCCCAGTATTCAATACTCAAAGGGCTCATATCATAATCCGATAATTTTATTTCAGCTGCTGCATTATTTAAGAAATTAATATCAACAGAAGTCCAGTCATCGATCGATAATATAGGTAGGTTTTTGATTTTTTCGAACCCCGCGCAACGTGGAACTACCGGTATAGTATTCAAGTATAAAGCTTCCCATATCCTATGCGAATCATACCCAGCCCCGAAAGGACATATACAAAATTTTGATTTTGAAAGTCCGTATAAGAATGTTTTATTATTAACGGGAGGATCGCGAGGTATATTATTTTTCGCTAATACCCTTTCAATATATGAACGATGAGCCGGGGATGTAGAGCAATTAAAATTATTATAAACCAATTTAGTTTTAGTATTTTGTTGACGCGCAACTTCTAAGATATTATTAAAATTACCATGCTCCCACTGTGAGTTTGCAATACCTATCGGTAAAGGTATTAGCTTATCATGATAATGATTTACATTCTGAGCATACCACTTTATAATTTTACCGCTATTTAAAAAACAGTCATACTTACCGTTATCTATTCCCCAATCTGAATTATGAGACATCAATATAATTGGGTGTTTAATATACGGAAATACTCTAGAAAAAAATAAATCAAGAGCGTGTGTATACACGAATAGCGATTTTGCATGTAATACCTTCTCCGGTATAGGTTCGTCGTTTCTAAGTATTATATGATCACAATTAGTATTAGGTAATTGAGCTTGCCAAAGATCCGGGTGCCTTTGGTCTTCAAAAATAACCGTTAACTCTACTAACTCTTGTAATTTTTCACCTGATATATATTTCATATCTACATCCACGAAGAAGCCCATAAGTGTAGGGCTACTGTTTCCGGTTTTACGTAAGCGTGAGGATTATTACCAATTGACCTATACCTAGCAAAGTTGGGATATGGGTAAAAAAAGGAGTTGGGTAATGCGACTACATCTTCACAGGCAGTCTCCATTACCTTTCTTGTTGTATGGTATGGCCCCGTGGTATTAATTATTGCCATACCGTCATGCCATTTAATTGGTAAATCGTACGTCTGCATTAACGTTACTGTATTACCACCTGGTACACTACCCATCGCTCCATTGGCCATTGAAGGCCAATCATCGTAACATATACCGCAGAAGAAATCTAAATCTAACAGCTCATCAAATGAACCTTTCATAAGAAAATCTGTATCTAAGTATACACCGCCGTATTCGTAGAGAATTTCATTTCTGAGTATATCGGACTTTTGTCCGAGGTTAGGAGTTAAATTCCATAAGTCTAAATTTTTAAAATTTGTTATTTTATTAATGTCTCTCTCTGTCCATAAAACATACTCCCACTGATTTAATTTACACCACTCCCTTACCTGGTTACATGCATCTGTTTCTTGCTGTGGCATATTACCGCCAATCCATATTTGATGTATTACTCGCGGAATTCTAGCTTCCCCGATAGGTTTGTTTCTAACAGCCTCGTAATTCTTCTCAAGAATATACCAATCATCTAACTTCTGTGGTTGTTTAATATAATCTAGCGAATATTCCATAGACTTGTTAAATACTGGCCAATTTTTTCTCATACCACGTATTTAGATGTAATATTTTCGAAATCAAAGTATAGATCAATATCATCTTTACCAGGAGATATAGGCCACCAGTTAGTATCATGTTTAAATGGAAATATGATTTGTTTATGGTTACCTAGAAAAGCTGCCCACCATGAAAAGCTAGATTGCGAGATAGCTATATTTTCACTATACATTAGTGTATTGAAATCTTGCATACCTCTACTATCACTGCAGACTTTAAAAGTATTAACAACACCTTCCGTGCTAAGCATACATCCATCATCAATAAGCCTTTTTACGGTTTCGCAATTTGAGTTATCAGTAACAATTATTACATTGTCAAATTTACTACTAGTAATTAAACTTCTATAAAAATCGTAGCCTAAAAATGCATTAACTAAAGTATAATCAGTTTCTCTAATATGAACTACTAAATCATCTTTATTAATTATATCTGATTTTATATTAAAAAGCGCTCTCAACTCGTCTCTATAATCAACATACAAGCTGCTTTTTTGTAGAAAAGAATTAACAATTATATCTCCATCGTGGTTGATTAGAGATTCCATGTCTATGTATTGATTACCAAAACTTCTTGTATTAATGGGGTTATTAAACCCATTCGTATATAAATTTCCTTTAATGTTAAAGTTAGGTAAATCACCGTAAAAGAATTCGCAGTTTTTAAGTTTAGATAATATATATCCAAACGCATATTGAAACATTCTATTGCCCATTCTACCAGCTGGGTCATACTGTACTATAACGCTCATAAGTTATGCTGTATATACTCTCTAAAATTTTGCTTTTTAAATTTATTATATGCTTGCAAGCATTTTTTTCTCATAGTTACATGATCAAGAGATGAGAGTAAGGTGTTTAATTTACTATTATCTAAATTATTAACCTCTCGTTCAGGTACACGTACTATAGTATTATCCCAGTCCCAGTCCGGTAAAGCCCACTCATCACTCATTAAAATAGGTATTGTACCGGCTGATAAACACTCCCAGAATCTTACAGCAGAAGGAGACGAACCGCGCGGGCATAAACTGAAGATGGAACGCTCTAGCATATCTTTATACTCCTTTTCTTCCTTTTCTTTATCTTGATTTAAATCTTCTACATGATAGGTATCGCGATATATAAATGCATCGCCTATAATATTATTCTTTAGTATACCTCTAATTGGGTGAGTTGTATATGCTCCCATAAACGAAACCAATATATCCTTCTTGACGTTATGGTCAAAGATATCATTAAACGCAAAGGATATAGGTATCAGGTCGATGCCTTGCATAGTATCATTTACACTATGTAACGTGCAGAATACTTTTGTAATATTTAAATGCTTAAAGTATAATTCGAGCTGCTTGAAGCTGTCATGCTGACATACAGTAAAATTATTTTTTGTCTGTATTTTATACTTGCTTATCTCTTTTAGAAAGGAATCACGACCTATATTACCAGGGAATCTCAACCAGTGGCTATTTAAAATCTGAGTCCATGGGACCGCGACATAATTTGAAAAGCCTGTAAGAGTCTTATAACATTCATACTCTGTTGGAAACTTTTCGTATTTAAAAATATCTTCAAAAAAACTAATCATGTTATTCCTTTACCCAATACCAAGCTCTCGTTGAACTTCTTAGGCTCTTCACAGATTTTTTATGTAGGGATGAAAATTCATCAACAGCTTTGGTTACACCTGAAATGACATTATAGTCATGTCCGCATATGATACCACCTGGTTTAACTTTAGGTAAATAATTAATACAATCCTGCAGAGTTTGCTCATATGTATGAAGACCATCAACAAAAACAAAGTCAACACTCTCATCTTCAAACTCTGAAGCAGCATCGTCAGATGTACGTTCGATAATATTGAATCTGGAGAATTTATATCTAACCTGTTCTATCCTATCTTTAGCTAATTTAAATTCACCTTGATTATAATCAACATTTAACCCGTTCCAATCAATGTAGGCATCATATGGATCCACCCCTGTTAATTGTAATTCCGGTAATGTTTCAAGTAAGTACGTAGCATTTACACCTTCATAACAGCCAATCTCTATACCTTTGATAGGGCCTTTATCTTTGAATAACTCATATAACCCCATTCCGGATGAACGAATCCATGTTTTAAATGTATTGTAAGTAGAGATGTACTTTGAAAATCCTGCTGGGTTTAAATACTGCTCATATATAAATCTACTATATTTTTGAATATCTATATATGAATCCTCATCGATATTACTCCACCATTCTTTAATATCGAGATTGATATTTTCTGGTGTTGTAGTAATAAATTTATTCCAATCGATTATATTACTACAGGGTAATGATATATCAGTATCAATTATGATCGGAATCTTGCCGCAAGATAACGCTTCATATAATCTATAAGAGAAGTTACCAGCTCCTCTGCAGCATAGAACCATATCACTATTTTTTATATTGTCTATATACTCTCTGCGTAAATCAGAATTATGGGGACTACCTCCCCAGAATGAACTTCTAATAATAAAATTTGTATTAATATCTATATTATTTTCGAGAGTTTTAACGCATTCAGATCTGATTGAATGTGTCAGCGCACCGCAGAAACTAACTACCGGCTTTGATCTAAGCGGTCGTATATCAGATACTCCAAAATCGCAACTCCAAGCCGGCATAGGAAACTCATTAAGCTTCTGCTTAGATTTATTAATAGATGTTCTGAATACGTATACATTATCCGGTAAGGTATCACTAATAGGTTTATCATTATCATCATTAAAGAACGCTAATATTGGCTTATGGTTATAACCTTGAACTTGCCGTGCAAACGATATAATATCATCACAATATTTGTCGTGGTATATAATAAAATCTGCCTCTTCAATTGAAGTATACTCAACGTTAGATTGAATGCTTTCTGACCATTTGTTACCGATAAAGTCTTTATCTGCATCTATAACGTCTTTACTATACAGAGGCAGTAATAAGAATTTCTCCGACTTAAAGTCCTCAAGATCTATTTGCGTTTTATCGTACCAGATTTTCATAATTAGCTTTTATCATTTGCATTAAATTTACCTTATTATCTACTCCTTGCACGTAATTACCATGATGTATTAGCATATCGGCAGGCGGTGTAATATTTGAACTGTTATCCCAGATATGAGTACCGTCATTATTATTAAAGAAATTACCTATAGTATAATACTTCTCTTTATCGAGAAGCTTGAAATTGACCATATCTTTATGATGATTCAAAGCAACTTGATCGTTTACTAATGAAGTGAATGTTTTATATACCTTCTCGAATAAATTTCTAACATTATCATTACCTTTCGCTATAAAAAAACCAGCGCATAGTGTACCGCAATCTTCCTGACATGCAATATCGTACCCCTGTACACTTTCAACTAAATCATCTAAAAATCTATCATAGTAATATATATCGACATCAGAAAAGATAAAATACTCATCTTTATTTTCTTCTATAGCTTGCAGAATCACCTGAAGCTTGTACTTCATTGATTCGAGCCAACCTTGTTCCATAAACTTACCAGCTTGGGTTGTCTGTTTATGGCAAGCAGATCTTATAACTAGCTCATCGTTCGTATATAGATCTCTAATCGATTTTTTAAAATAGTTTTCATATAAGTCTTTATGAGAGTCACTATAATGGGTGTATATTTTCATCTTTCAATTTTACCTTCTAATATTTTTATTTCTTTTTGCATTACAGGTGTTAACTTCTCTCTAAACAGATCATTATTATCCCATATACCTACACGAGTTGCTTCCAATCTTTCCGACGTTGTATCTTTAGTGCCTTCTTCAGAGAAATGTAAATGCTTTATCATGATATCATGATAGTATATTTTTCTACCTAATGCTTTAAAA
>Ga0098056_1000304_pt1 | contig 20411 bp, 30 predicted proteins | sample 17BtaG_FD_92583 | JGI IMG/M metagenome (GOLD analysis project Ga0098056, IMG submission 92583) | Marine viral communities from the Subarctic Pacific Ocean - 17B_ETSP_OMZ_AT15314_CsCl metaG | ecosystem: Environmental > Aquatic > Marine > Oceanic | place: Subarctic Pacific Ocean | collected...
AGAACTTCCAATTGTAATCATTTTTAATCACTCTATCAACATTAAATTGAGTGAAGTCTATATTTTCATTATCACTATGATGGTTCACCCAAATCCATATTTGCTTTGGTTGTACAGTCTGTTTCCGAATGGAATCAATTTGGTGCTGCAAATATTCTGGGCGCCTGTAACAATTAAGGATCACTGTAATATCTTTATCCTCGGATAGTATTTCAACAAACATTTGTAGTGCTGAATTAACTTTGTTGCGAATCACTGAAATCAGTTCATCGCCGGACAATTTGAACCACTCTTCTGATGCTGCTCCGAGCATATGACTCTTTGTCATCACTTTACAGCCTAGCATCTTAGCTTCAACAGTTATTCTTGATAATGTCTCTAACACTTGCGGTAAGAAAACAAAATATTTATATTTTGATAATTCTACAAGTAATTCTTTTTCTGGTAACGACCGGATTAGAACATATTCCAGATTTTTTGATTCACATAGGTTAATGGCAGGCTGTGTACCTTTAATTGGATTATCACCCGCCAAAATGCAGTATTTATCTATTTTATCTGCTTTGTTTATTGATTCTATAAAATCCAACTTCTTGGTCGACCAAAGCGAACATCCAATATTTATAACATTATCAATGTTTAAATTTTTTTCAATTATCTCTTTACAAATACTGCTAAGGACCACTACTTTATGCGCGTTAGCATAAAATTCTTTATTTATTATTTCTTTTTCTGGAGCCTTAAAGTCAGGGTATATTGATGGATTTCTGCTTCTAACATATTTATGGTCGTGTTCATAGATAATGTATTTTTTAAGCATTATCATTTGTTTGGTTCTTTCTGACAATTGTGTAAAATTGCTTATCAGAAACAGTTCATTATTGAGTATTATATCTTCAGTAACATTGACAGAAGCGACTTTGATTACATCAAAGCCGCTCTTTGTCAAATGTTCAATTAGAACCGAGTCGTTTAATTCAGCGCCGCCTATTAAGTTTTCTTTAAATAGGTCCGCTATGAAGACCACTTTCATTAGACTAGCTCAACTTCAGATAAAGTCTTGTCCCACTCAAGTTGCTCTTCGCTAAAGAGACTATCACAGAAGTTTTTATACATTTTTTCAGCCGAGAAGTTTTCGTTTAAGTAGTTTGAATACTCTTCGCTTTTTGCAGCATGGCCAGTATTATTAATAACATCATTGTAACATTCTCTTAATTTTTCTTTGGCCGCGGACTCTCTTGCATACGACCACATTGAATCGGCCATAATAACAGTATCCCATACTGCCTCTTTCGGCACAGGTTGAAGGTCGAATGCTACGTCATAGAACATTTCTTTATTATTTTTATCGAATAAGAAATCACATTGGCCAGACCACCCAACAGCCACCACTGGGGTACCTGAATACAGTGATTCAAAGAATGGTAATCCATAACCTTCCCCATGGGAAAGGCACACAAAGGCCTTAATTTTGTCAGCTTTGTATAAAGAGTGCATCTCTTGGTCCGTTAAATCACCGTGTAACAAATGCACTGAGCATTTTCTATCAGGAAAGTGATTGAGTAAGTTCTTAAGACTTACAAGTGTTGCATTTCTATCCATTAGCGAGTTTTTAGACATATTTGTCTTAACAACTAATCCGACTTCTTCATCGTGAAATTCTTCTACAAAGTATTTGATGGTGTTGCCTAAATTCTTTCGTGGGCCCAATTGGGCTACACACAAGAAATTAAAGTCGTATTTCAATTCTAAACCCATATCGACTGTTTCATAATTTTTAACTGGATAATTGACCACGTTAATTGGTACTGTTGTCTTTAATTCAACTTTTTCTTTAGTACCTTCTACCTCACCAATATATTGAGTCGCTTCGAACACATCTTTTGCGTGATTAGACACCACCAGTAGTTTGTTCATTTTATTGCATTGTTGGATCCATTCTGGTGACACCTTAGTGGTTTCAATACCAGCAGTATATCCTATGTTTATCGGAGCCAGCTGTTCAAATTCGTTAGGAATAGTGACTTGGATTGACACATCAAATGTTCCACCAGTTCTAGTGTACGCCATTGTTTTTTCAATTGTTTCATCGATCCAATTTTTTTCTTCATCATATTCAGAAACCCAGCTAGTTTGGCCCCAATTTATAGGAATTAAATAAATATCATAAAGATCTTGCTTGCTTTGCAAACTCCTTAGTGCGAATCTTGCTTGCTCTCCATATCCAGAGCGAGTTAAAAACGGGCCCCTAAGTAGTACTTTCTTTTTCACGCAACCTCCAATAAATGCCAGCGTTTATAATTTTTTCTATTTTCCCAAGAACCTTCGCGTTCTATTATTTCGTCCATTGTATTGACCCACGCTTTTTCATAATTATTAAAATTATAATTTTCCTTTACGTGTTGGCGGCCGGCAGAAGACATACTTTTATATGCCTTTGAACTCACTGAAATTGCCTTTTTTAAAGTATTGATAAAGTCTTTTTGATTAATTCTATCTTCATAAATATATGGCACCTGGAGTGAGCCAATCACCGCCTTGGAGGAAGGTTGGATACCCCAACCAAACCAATCTTTACCGTTAGTTACTTGTTCTTGTAAACCACCTGTCATATTAACTATAATTGGTGTGCCACAAGATAACGACTCCAATGTAGCTAACCCAAACCCTTCAGCATCTGATATGTTGATTGTAAAATCCGACAAATTATACATCACTGCTAAGTCTTCCGGTGGCACCTTATTGGTCGACAATAATACTTGGCCTTGGTTTACGCCCAAATGTTCTATAATATGTGGTAAATCTTGTCCGTGGGGGTCACGGGCATCTGTATGCATAATCAATGTTGCCTTATCGTGCCCTACTTCATCTAAGAACTCCTTAAACCACCATATGAGTGTTCCTGATTGTTTTCTTCTAGCATTTCTATTGTTCCAGAAGAAGACCGTTTTCTTATTTTTAGATTTTGTATCATTATTTTCTAACCCAGGAAGCTGACTCAGGATATGTTTAACTTTTTCTTTGTCTTCTTTGGCAGTAAATTTTTTAAATATTTCACTATTAACAGCATGTGGTAAGTACCTCGAAGGGGTATCTGGTGCCACATCTTGTAGAATCTTGTGAGTAACCTTAGAAATACATACCACTTCGTCATTTGACTGATAGAAGCTTCTATTATATGAGGGTGACGGAAAATTATCCCATACATGATAATAAATCATTGGACAGACGGCTCTAATCTCATTTTCAATTTCCCACAGCCATCCATAAAATCTAGGATCAGTCATAAACCAAAGAGCATCAGGTCGCTCTTTTTGTAGTATAGAGCGCACTACCTCTTGACTTCCATAGCCATCTACGGGGTAAATTCTCCAATCATCTCCATACGGATCAACCCTTTGGGGGGTATAGTCATTATGCTTAATAGCACCACCTAAACAAACAAATTCATATCTGCCTGTCTTGAGAAGCGCTTCAATCATATATCTTGTTTGGGTACCCACGCCAGAAGGCGAAAGTGGATGGTCTGAAAGAACCAGTATTTTTTTCTTATTCATTTATTCCTCATTGACAGTGTTCTGTCTTATAAAATTTACAACCGTAACCACCAGTACACGACAATTTGTTTTTGATGTAACGCTTGTTTTTAATATTGTACAATGCTGTTGTTAAAAGTTTAAGCGCATTTTCAGTCTTTTTATTTCCACTGGTAACTCTAAAAAATTCTACATTGTTTTTCTTTGCCGTTCTCTTGAGTAATGCAAAGTGTGTTTCTACATCCTTGGGGTCAATATTCATTCTTTGACAAAAGAAATGCTTATATAACGTTAATTGGTACGTAATGATTTTATCATTCTTCTTTCGAGCGTCCCAGCCCCAAGAACAAGTCTTCCAATCAAAAATGTGTACTTTTCCATCAGGTGTTGCGACCACTGCGTCGATATAACCTTTAAACTGATAATCATCTTCACCTTCGATTGGTTCGTATAAGGGCATCTCTACAGCTAGTACTTCGTACTCTTCAAAATAGTCATTCAGAGCATCTTCGATTTCTGGAATAATTTTGGCTCCCTGTTCTATCATGTCTGAAACCATTTTTTTATTTACTTCCACATCGTCGGGAAGTTCAACGATATTCTTTTTAAATTCTTGTACAAAGAAATCTTCACTTATTTCTTCTTGAAGTAATTTCTTTTCGCATACTGAGTGGATCGCTGATCCAAATGCTGTGTAGGCATTGCCCTTGAAACCATCGATTCCTTCGATGCGCGTTAGTTTATGATAATGTGCACAAAACTTCCAATCTTTCAGTTCGGAATAAGATATATGTGGCATTTTTCCTCCAGATTATATATTATAACCTGTTATGTACTAAACGTCAAGGTTTTCTTCGGAATATAATTGAAATATTTTTTTATACAGTTGCGGGCTCACCCTTTTTAAGTACGTTTGTTCATTGGGGTACATAAAAAACTCTGTATAGCCAGTAGCAAAATATTCTTTAAGAGAGGTGGGTGCATAAGCCGATATAAAAACACCAACACAAAGCCGGCTTAATTTTTCATATCCAACTTTTTTATAGAGAAATTCATCTAATTCAGAATCATAGTCAATGTTACTAAAAAAACTTTTTGGGGCTTTGTAACCAGCTTTCCACAAAATATCATGAAGTATCATTCTTTTCTCTAAAAATTCATTTTTTATCTTAGAATCGCCATAAATAAAATAGCCATATGGCTCTTCTACAGAATGCGCGAACTCATGGATAATATCATCAACCATATCTGATTCGTTATCTTGTATATTGGTAACATAGATTGTACCGCCTTCATACATTGCATTAAAGTCTTTCTTTATAAAGTCTTCAATCTGGCCAACGATGACCATTTCTACTTCTGTTCTCAAGTGTTGAGGAAGCATCTCTTCAGCTTTTGATATTACTTTTTCTACATTTACTCCGTTGGTTACCCTATCTTTGAAATATACATGTAACCCTGATGGAGTGTAGAAATTACTCACTTGTTTCTGTATCTGCTTCTGTTTCTCTTTTAGTTGTTTTATATGCATCGTCTAAACCCAGTTGGTATCCTCTTAAAAAATTTTCTTCAGCATAAGCAAAAGCAAACTCTGGGAATTCATCCGCAATCACTTCAGCAATCATATTAACTGTTACTTCTTCATTATCAAATTTAGTGCCGGCGTACTCAACTAGATAATTTTTTAATTCTGAATCTGTGCCGGGTTCTATTGTTAAAGCTAGAAGTGGGTTAATGTGCACCTCATCTTCTTGTTTGACAATCTCGTTTGTATTTTCACTCATAATAATTCTCCCTGATATTATAGTCTAAGTTTTTTTGTTAGTTTAAAGAACTTTAGAAGCTAACGTTGCTACTTCCGATCTTTCACCCTTCTTAAAGGTCATATGTCCAGCTAAATGATACTCTTTAAAGCTTTCCACAGCGTGTGCTAAGCCGTTCGATGTTTCATTTACATAAACATTGTCAATCTGTTCAACGTCACCGGTTAATATTATTTTTGTTCCTTCACCGATACGTGTGATAATGGTCTTAATTTCGTGTTTTGATAAATTTTGCGCTTCATCAATAATAATAAAAGCATTAGAAATTGAACGACCTCTAATGTAAGTTAAGGCCTCGATCTCAATCTTACCTTTTTCCATATACATTTCTAATGAAGTCCGATCACCCATTAGAAATTTTAAATTATCTTGGATTGGCATTAACCAAGGTAGCATTTTTTCTTCCATCGTCCCGGGAAGAAATCCAATATCTTTACCTAATGGTTGGACTGGTCGAGAAACTATTAACCGTGAGTAATGATTGTTCTCAGAGCGCAACCCAATTGTTTGTTGAAGACCAGCGGCGATCGCCAGAAGTGTCTTTCCCGATCCGGCGCGACCCACTAAAGAAACAATTTTTATATCCGGGTCCATTAGCATATCAATTGCAAAGGCCTGTTCCTTGTTTCTCGCCTCAATTTTCCAATCAGGTAAGGATTTATGTATTATCTTTTTTAAAGGCTCGTGGGGCGTTTTAAACCTTGCTAATGCCGATTTCTTTTCATTAGCATTGGATACCATCATAACATATTGATTGGGATGGTGATTTACGTCCATTTCTTCTGTAAAATTGTGTGGCATTATCTCGTCGCCGGCATAAAACCGATCTATGACTTCATCATCAAAATTAATTACAACAAATCCGTTATATAACTCTTCGGAGGAGGTAACTGCTTTTTCTGATGTGTAATCTTCTGCGGGGATCCCAATTGAGTCACATATAACACGCATATTAATATCTCGTGAAACAACAATTGTTTTACGATTTTCTTTATTTGCTTGAATAGTTTTAGCTGTGGCTATAATAACGTGATCGGGGTGCCTAAGATCTAAGTCTGCTGGGAATATAACTTGGTTCAGGTCTGTGAATGATACTATCTTAAGGATTCCTTTTCCTTTCTCGATCCTTATACCCTTCTCTAAAGAGCCTCTGGAGCGGAATTCATCAAGTGTACGAATAATCTTCCGCGCATTAGAGCCTACAGAGTCTTGCCTCTTTTTGTGTCCGTCGATTTCCTCAAGAACTTTTAAAGGTAGATAAATATCGTGATTATCAAATTTAAAGAGTGCGTCGGCGTCAGTTAAGCAAACGCTCGTATCGAGTACATAATTTTTTTTAGCCATAGATTTCTCTAGTATACCTTATATAGTATGTTTTTGAATTCAAAATCAATAAAATGGAGCCGAGAACAGGATTTGAACCTGCGACCGCCTGATTACAAATCAGAAGCTCTACCAACTGAGCTATCTCGGCGATTCTTCTTTTATAGTATATTCTGTTTCTGATATTTTGTCAAGTTCCAATATAGACATACCAGCCGGTAATATACAAGAACTTAAAAACCATAAGTATACTAATGCGCTGCATAATATACAAAGCAATAAATGTAACACCATTTCTCCTGCGTCCATATAGTACGTAGGTTCCATATGTTAAAATGGCTGGGGCAACTGGATTTGAACCAATAACCTCCTGGTTAACAGCCAGGCGTTCTGCCAATTGAACTACACCCCAATGTACGACTTTTCTGCATATGACTAGGCAAGTCGCCAGCCTTCGCCTGCGTGACCACCGGCGACCGCGTCCCGCTTATAAAGCGAGCAGGACAGCGCTATGCATCAAAAGTAAGAGTGCCATTTTCTGTTTCAACAGAAATCTTCCAGCCGCTAAGAAAAGGAGCTTCCTGCACTAAACTACTAAATGGAATTTGGACCTCGGCTGTTAATGTCGTAAATCCTCGTTTGTGATCATATTTTTCAGTAGTATATTCTACTAAATCAACATCATAAAAATTTTCTGTGATTGTTTCAGCAAGATAATCTTCGAAGCCATAACTGCCTCTCTCATAGCTTTCCAAATAATCGTTATCTCGCAAGTGCTGCAAGATATTACCACACCATCGATGGCTAGCATTTAAACGCGAATTTGCGACTAGTGTGGCAAATTCACTAATAACTGATGTTTCTGAGATTGCTGTTTCAATCTCGGTTTCATTAAAATGAAACACATCAGCGCCCTCTTCATATGTAAGGTTGACAAGTGTATCATCCTGTAGGTTTAGTGATTGTAGTCTTTTTATAACAGACATGTTATTCTCCTATGTTAGTTTGGTGGCTGCCTCTCTCGGACTCGAACCGAGGACACATGGATTAACAGTCCAATGCTCTAACCAGCTGAGCTAAGAGGCAAAATTGTTTTTTCTATCCAGATTACTGAAAAGTTTTCGCTATTTTCTATATTTTTTTCTATGTTTACTGTGTAAATAATGAATTTATTTTTTACTTTTACAGCTTGTAACTTTTTTGATATTGAGATCCAGGGGAGTTGCTCAATTGTAGCATTTTCTTTTAGAATAACTTTAGTTTTAGTTGGATAATAAAAATTTTTATGTCCAACTTCAGACATATAGCATGTTATATTTTTTTTCATAATGTGAGTTACCATAAGTAATTTTGCCACAATTCACTAATTTGATTTTTGCTTATTGTTCTAAGAATATTAGCTTTTGGTCTAAAAGGTTTCCTTAATGGTATCATCCCAGACTCAATTGTTGTTCGAGAGCCCTTTTTCTGATTACATCTTTTGCAGGCAGCTACCAAGTTGTTCCAAGTATTTTTTCCACCACGTGATTTTGGTAATACGTGGTCCATTGTTAATTTATCTAAACAGTAATAGTTAGCGCAATATTGACATTGATTGTTATCACGCCAAACAATATTTTGTCTATTGCAAGCAATCGTAGTAAATCGAAACTTAACTACAGTTTTTAATACTATAACTGCTGGCAATTCAAAAGACTTTGATGGAGAATTTATTTTTGTATTATACGTCTCAACCGGTGTCGCTTTACCTATAATACACATAACCAATGCTTCTAATGCATCTATTACTTCAATTGGTCTGTACGACGCGTCTAATTTTAGTGCCATCATATCCATCTATTTTAACTAGATTGAACAAGCTTGTCAAGTATTATCTTTCTGAAACCTTCGAATTGGTTCTATTGGGTGGTAATTCAAAATCACGCGCTTTCTTGGCTAAATCAGAAGAACTTTGTAGTTTTTCTTCTCCGCCAATGCCCCATAAAAGTTTTACACCTAGTTCTTCGCAAACAGTTTGTTCTGGTGTATTAGCTTTCCCACGATCGCCGCCGTTAGCAAAGTATGTCGGTTTAAGACGACGAATTGCTTCGCATACAGTTCCATCGGAATCATCAACGGAATCAACTAATATCACTCCCTTTATTGCATTTAATATTTCTATACGGCGCTCGTATTCCATAAATACAAAGCCCTTTTTCTGCCATAACCAGTCGTCAGAATTAGCTATTACTATTACGGAACCGTATTGAGCGGCGTCCCTAATCATTCTTATGTGACCGGCGTGGACCGGATCAAAGCCTCCGGATACCATAACGGTAGGTCTATCATCAGCCATAATATTTCCTTATTTTTTAGTTTTTGTTGGTGGGCGATATGTTTTAACTTTAAACTGTGTTTGGCCCGGGCCGCATCTTCTAATTTTAATTTCTAAATCTTCATTACCAAGTTCAGTCTTTAATTTACTTCTTAGTTCTTCGGCTTCTTTATAAGTATCAAAAACCTTAACTTTATGCCACGTTTTAGTGGTTTTTTCAGTCATTTTTACTCCATTTTTTTAATATAAGTATTTGTTCTTTCGTCCCAAACTAAATTATTTTGAGATACCTTGTGGATATAGAGTTCGCGTGGACTCATATTATCTATCATATATTGTATCTCATTATTGATATTTTGTGTTTCATTATTTTGTTTTTTTGTAAAATCCAAAAACACAATAAAATATATAAGTATTATACCTACACAAATACCAAAAATTAATGCCAAGGCAATACCCACATTAGAGCCCTCTCTACTGTCCAGTATCTCCTGTGTCTGAGGCTTCAAAGTAAAGGTATCCAATCTCTACTAAATCACCACCACTAGGAATTACGGTAAAATAAATAGTATTATCTGAAGAATCATAGTACCAATCATGATTAAGGCTGCCATTTATAAACACTCTAATTGCAGAAACAGGATCGGGTGCGTGTGTAAGCTCTAATGATTCTTTTGGTTCTATATTGTTTGATGCGTCAGTAACACCGGCAGACCAGTCTTCATCACATATATCGACTATGGTTCCCCCAAAAAAGTTTGTTGCTTCCATATATCTGTTACCAACATCAAATAAATTAGGCGGATTTATACACAGCGATTCGGTAGGATCTTTATTTATTACACTCGCAACGTATGTGGAGCCCGGACTGCGTAACATTGAATACCACCAAGTAAAATCGCTTACTAATGGTAAGTGAGTGTCACTCTGTTCCTCTTCATCTGAAACAAACACTATCAACAAGGCCGCGGAGGTTGGCCTCATCCACGTATGTGAATAAGGATTGTTAATTATATACTCATATGCGGAATCAAAGCCCTCTTCCATTCCACCGGTGCACATAGAATTTAACATATTAGTAGCGTCTATAATATCATCGCCGGGCACTAATGGAAATTGAGAATCAGTGGCCGCACAGGTCGGATGATTAGAAATCATATTTAAGCGCCACCCGGATGCTGGCAACGCAGCCAACATTGCCTCAATACCTGCTAACAATTGTGGATCATAGCGATACATTGAACCCGAGGTGTCTATAATCCATAATATATCTACACCATCTGTTGACTGTGACTGAGTAAATGAATCAATCCAGATTTCTCCGTGTTCTACCGGTACTTCAACTTCTATGTAGACTGGTATTTCAACCTCGATATACTCAGTCTCTCCTGGAACTTCTATCTCTACATAAACTGTTTCGCCCTTGTCAGCTGTGACAATAGCGTAATCTGGCTGCTGACAGCCAGCAAACAAACTCACTGCTATTATAAGCAGTTTTTTAAACTTATTGAGTGCCATCCCTATTAGTAGGTAGGGGCTGGATCCGGAAAAAGTTGATGTTCTCTAACTTTTTTTATTTTTCCTGTTTTTTCTATGATTATTCGATAGTCGTAGAAGAAGTCATCCGGTAGCTGTGCCAACACTACACAGCGCTCACGTTGAGATGATAAAAACTCAGATTCTACATCAGGTAAGGCGCAAAATAATACCCATTCATCAACATTATATTTCATCTTCTGTGTGCTCGCTAATGATCTGATAAAGATCGCTCGGTCTCATATTAATCTTATCATATATATGAACTGAACTCCAGCTAAGAACCCCACACAATACTAATGCATTCGTAATCCACTCACTACAATACCATTTATTTTTTGATTTAATCTTAAAAGGAGTAAGTTGTGACAATAACATACCCCACCAATCATACACATTGTCCTTGGTGTTTTCATAAAATTCCATCAAAGCTGAATGTTGTTCTTCCGTGATATCAACCGTTACAAAATCCCATTTTTCTAAATCAAAGTCAGTTTTTAAACGTTTAGATACTTTTGATTCAAGGAAAGGACTGATTGAAATCCAAGTGAAATTATCAGGCATAACTAGCTCGGCGTGACTGTATATACTTCTAGTCCACCAACGAATAATTTTATGTTGCCAGCCTTCGCCGCCTTTATAAAACGCCACTTTTATTTTCATCTTATCATAATACTACAAAAATAGTCTCCTACTAATATTATGTATCTCTGTTTCTGATATTAGATACTATTTTTATATAACAAGATGGTAATTTTTCTATTTGACCGGTTTTAAACCATCTAATTGTTATTCTATCATCTATAAAGTCAAACCATTGGACTGTAGAATAAGCGCGTGTCTCAACGTCTATAACTATACCCTTAAGTATTGCTTCTTCGGAGACCGCTATCCAGTGCACCTCTTCTACTATGTCACCAACTTTGACAATTTTGTATTTCAGAGACTTTTGAAACTCTGACAATTCATCTTTATCGTCTTGTATACTCACATAGTAGATAGGTGGTGGAGATGGCGGGAGTCGAACCCGCGTCCAAAATAATTCCAACTGTAGTCATTCACAAGCTTATTCAGTTTCTATCACAAACTGACAAAGATAGATGGTTATAAAGTACCGCTTACCATCTTATTGCGATAAGTTTTTTGATTTTTACAACTTATCTGTTGTGTTGATTAGATTGGATAGAAGGTTCTAATCGACCTCCCTACTAAGCTGCTAAGCGCTGTTCGAAGTGGTTGTTGTTATTTGCAACTATTGTTTTTGAACTGTTAAGGTCGTATCTAACCTGCTTGCACTATTCCTCTTCTTTACCTTGTCGAATCCATATCATCCCCGTGATTTCTTGACTATTACACCTAAAGGTTCTGAATTTTTAGCATCTAACCAAATTAATGTTTCATTACCTTTCTTTTGTTTTTCTGTTCTATCAAAATTAATTTTCTTTTTTGCTGCTTTGATAGCTGCAGCTTCTGAAGAATGTTTGCTAATTAAGTCACCCATAATATAGTGACCATTCCATTTATAAACTCTCCACATATCTTTTCCTCCGATAAATAAAAAACCAGTGCAGTTCTTTTGCTCCCTGCCTGCTAATCTATAGTTTATTTGTTTCGAACCCTACGTTTGTTCCGGAAGCACATCAATAGACATGGTGCCACACGTTTACCTAAGTATACTGGTTTTTCTTAAGGATGTCAAATATCAATATTATATTTTTTACAGGCTATTTTAAAATCTGTATATGTTAGACCCAAAAATCGAGCGGCATCTTTTTTAGATTTTGTGGTTGAAATCGCAAATTTTAATAATGCATCTTTTACAACATATACTGAATTGCGCCAGATATCAAAACCATAAAGCCTGTTGTTTACATGATTGCAAGCTAATTCTAATTTAACTGCTATTAGATCTTCCAAACTGATAGCATTAATACTTACTAAAGTTTGATCAGTTATTATACCTTGATCTTTTAAGTTAGTTATTAAACTAGTATTTAAACTAGTTGATTTGTTAGTTTTAACTTTCATAAACTATCACTAACCAGCACAACTAAAGTATAACTGTTTTAAAAAGCTTGTCAAGTACTTTTTTTTAAAATAATTATACTTCGAGATCAAAATCGTCAGCGGGCTCTGCATTATCACCCATAGAATTTTTTTGCGTAGCTTGATCATATGCTCGGTTAGTTGGTTCATCTATCGATGGAGTTAACTCTTCTTCGAATTTATCAAAGTACATTTTCACGTTAGTTATCAAGTAATCAAAAAATAACTCTTGGTCATCAGGATCGGCTAACAATTCATATGAATCTATAATGTTATTTTCAATTTTCTTGAAACACTGGTATGCCATATTACGGCCGGTCTCATCACCTTCTACGTCAGCGCCCCAATCTTCTCTTTCGTCAGGCGCTTCTTCCTCTTCCTCAGCACTTTTTTCAGCGTCAGTTCGGATATCAATAAATTTGTCAGAATCCAAATCTGAAGTTTCATCATCACCAATTTTTATTGTAACATCTTCTTCAATGTCATCTTCATTAAGTTCACCATCATTTGCGTCCGGACTGGCTTGATTATTAACCTTAGCTGGTGTCAGTGTACGAACTACTGCACTTGTTATGTGCGCGCGAAATGAATCACGCTGATCTTCATTAGTCGTCAAGGATTTGAAGTCTGTTTCAAGTACAGGAATAATCTTTTTCAATAATTCTTCCAAGACATTGATACCAGTCGATCTGTTAGGTGCAGGATCAATATCAGGAGAAGAAGCTTCTTTTAGCATTGCTTTCAATTCTTGTTCCAATAGCTTGTTTAACAAAACTTGAAACTTTTTTTCTTCATTAACTTTTTTGTTCTTGACATGTCGGATTAAATGTCGTATATTATATCTAAGAGCTTTCTCTTCTTGGTTCATCTTAAAATGCCTCTTTCTTTAATTAGTCTTATAACTTCATTAGCGATAGCTATATTTTCATTTCTTCTTTTGGTTGTTTTTTTCCTGGGTCTACCCGACCCAGATGCCAAAGGGGCAGGCGCGCCAGACATACCTACGCCAGTAGACATTTCGTCCACTTTACCTTCAAGTCCTAGAATTGATAAAATATTATCGACGTTTTCTGCGCCAACAAAATCCTCCAACATTTTACGAGCTACATCATTCTTAGCAGCCTCTACTAATACAAATCTAAAATCGCTAGCGTGGAATTGTTCTGGATCTTTACCGACCTTGACACTTGGCATATTTTTATATAAATCAGAACCCTTTTCAGCTTCTATAAACAATAAACTTATATATTTTTCAGAATGTTTTGTAGGGCTGACAGCTGTTTCTTCTGGTGGTAATAATATAACGCCCTCTTTGACGTATTTCTCTGCGCCGATCCAGCGTTTCCAATCATCGTCTTTAGTGCTGGCCCCTAAAATAATACGTGCACCAACAGGCACAGGCCCTTCGTTATCAACATATTCATATGCTGCATTAATAGGTGATGCATGGTTTGGTGATACAATAACTTCTACTTTATCATCTGGCAACTCTGACGCTAACAGTTGCCATATTTGCAGAGAATCACTGGCTGTTACTTCTCTACCATTAGTAAGCCTACGGCCATTTTTAGTTGGTTTTGAAATAATAACAATAACTTTATCAGAAATTTCTGCATATTTTCGCACCATGTCCAGATGTCCCTTGTGAGGTGGTTTAAAAGCACCCGGAACAACAGCAATAGTTTTTGGAAAATCGGAATCGATTACTGGATCGTCATCTTCGTCTTCGATTTCTAAGTCAATCTCATCAGGGTCTTCACCCATCACAGGTAAAGGCGGAGGATAAGGATCACTATCATGTTCATCATCCATAAATTCTTTTTCGGCCTCTGTCATACCAGACCTTCTGGCGCGCCCAATAAGTTGATTGGCCATAGCAAACGCACCAGTTAGTTTATAAATTCTGTCAGAGCCTGGTGGATATTCGAATACAATCCCCTCCATAGAAGAGGCAAGATTTTCGATTTTACCAAGCTTTGAAAGTTGTTTATCAATTAATTCCCCAGCCTTCGCATCACCAGACGATTGTAAATCTTTAAGATAAGCAATCGATCGTTCAAGCTCTGCTCTCATACGCGCAACTTCTTGGTCATTATCATCAACAAAGAAGCTTTTAACACCACGAAGAACTTCAATGGCAAAATCACTAATTGCATTTTCTAAAGGTTTTAAAACACTGGCAATGTACTTTCTGGAATTTGTTTTTGAGCCTAACTTAGATATCACAGATTGCAATTCTTTCGGTAGCCCCTTTTTGAGCTTGACGACACTAAGATCTCTATCTTTTGCTTCATCCGGATCGAGCATTAATACCAACAGTTGTTCGGTCACTTCTTGTGGTATCCCAACTTGCTCAGCATATTTCTCAACAACCATTCTTACGTAATCACCCACAGTGGCATCCATACCAACTGGGGCAGCAAATCTTTCAATTTGTTGTGTCACCTCATCAAGAGCAGAACCATCAGCTAGTTTTTTAAGTGCAACTAACTTTGGGCCGTGAATATTCCAATTTTCATCACCTACATTTTCGATGGCACCATCCACTAATTTAACAAGCTGAGCAAATTTTTGTTTTGTTGTTTGTCTCATTTCGGGAGTTGTTTCTTCTTCTCCAAAATCTTGTAGTCCATGCAAAACCACATTAGGCGCAGAATACAAAATAATATTAGGATTTTTGGGATACATGATTTCCATGTTCACGTACCGTTGACCGTTTGCAAAAATTGCATCTAGGTCTTCAGGTGAAAGCTTTCTTAAAGCCGCTGAGATCGCCTTAAAACCGTTTGTAAAGGCATTTTCTGCTGGGTGTCCTCTCCATTTACTGATATATTCATCGGTAGTCATACCACCTTTTTTAATATCGCCTGCATTACGTGCGGTGCGTGCATCTCCATCACCCGCAATTTCAACTTCACCGTCTGAGGTAACAGTCCAACTTAAAAATAAGTTTTGACCGTCAACTTTTTCAGTTGCGTTTTTAATTTCTCCACTTGCGACTTTGGTAAGAACACTGACAATTTCATTAAACGTTAAATCAGTATCTTCTGAGAGATGGGCCATATGCCCTGCAACACCACCCATTATTCATCTCCCTTGTTTTCTTCTAACAATTGTAATTTTTCATTGAGGTCCATATTTTCATTTACGATTCTGCGTGCATACTTTCGCACTTCACGAATGTGTTGCTTCGCTAATTGGAGTCTTCTTTTTTCTGAAACTGTTCGAGGTTTAAGATTGGAAATTATCTCTTGGAGACCTTGAATATAGGTAAAGATTGACCTCTCATCCAGTTCTTCAGTTAATAAAAAATTTCTCCATTCTGAATCTAATGACATACTTGTTCCTTCCGTTATTGTTGCAGTAAATAACAGGTCTTTAATAAATTTATTTTGTAGCTTTTTAAGCTCAATTTTTACCTTTACCTGTCATTTTACCATTATTCCTTATTATTTTTTAGTGCATATGCAATAATTTCGCGCATTCGGGCTTCATCCATTTTACCTTTCTTCTTTGTGTGCTTAGCAAGTTGTGGAGGTACTTTACCACCCTTCTTTTTCTTTTTGGTTTCGCCTTTATCAAGATATGCTGGCACTTCGTCATCAGTGCTCCCATCTTCATCGGCATCCTTGGTGTCTTTTTTCATTGGCAATTTGTCTTCTTCAAGCTCTTCTTCCGCCTCTTCCATTGGTCGAGTGCGAATGTCATCACGTGTTGGATCTATTTTACCAGTACGACGTCGACCTTGCGCGCTTTCTTCAACTTCCTCTTCTTTCATCTTCTTAACTTTTTTCACTTTAGGGTGATCTCTTTTATGCATCTCGCCTTCATCTAGTTCTGATGCCTGTATAACTTCAAGTTGCGATGCTGGAACGTTTCGCTCAACAGAGCCATCCTCAAACTTTAAATCATACTCAGTAACTTCCTGTAAAGTCTCATCCCAATTGTGGTCGACGGTATGAGCCTCGCGACCCTCAAATTTGACGTGGTGCGCACAATAATGGTTGGGTGCGAAAACCCGCTCATCTGCATTTTCATCTAAGTCATACTCTTTTTTATTTTCATTGAGTTTACTGAGATCCATTTTAAAACCCCATTGCTCTGTGAGCAATCCTTTAATTTCTTTGTTTTTCCAATCTTTTGTGGACATCTTATTGTCTCCTTTTTGTAGATGTTCGTAATAAATAGTGCCTTTACAGCTGTCTTCCCAATCTCTAAAAACTATAGACGCTTTATAGGCTTGAATTTCCATTGTTCTTAATTGTGGATTATTTTGAGCATAACCTTGCTCACCGGCAAAATCAATATTGTCAAAATCTCCATTACAATTTTGAGTATGGTGCATTAGCTCATGAGCTAAAGAACGCATAATATCTTTTGGATGTCTTCCGCCAATATAGATTGTCACAGATTCGTCATTCGGGTTATAAAAGCCAGTTTTTCCCATTGGGTTGTTCGCTTCTTGCTTATTATTACGAAGATTTATTTTTGGATTTCTATCAAAACCCATTTGCTCTTGCGCAAAAGGCATAAACTGTTTAATAAGCGACTTTAATACATCAATCATCTAAAAAAAACTTCCCAAGTTAAGTCTGTCGAAACACAAGATATACTCTAAATAGTTCGTAAATGGGTCTTTTACATATAATGATATATGTTCAGCTATCACCCTGTAGATCTTTTGATTTTGATATCAAACGCAGACTCATTGTGAAGTGTTCTACTTCACTGCCTCGATTCATCGGAAGTACTCTGGATATTGACACTAAACGATTTGATCTGATCTCGTTTTTGATTTCTGTTATAACGCCATAGTGCTCGACCCAAGCTTCCATCAACTCGCTCCATGCCGACCATTCTACTATGTCACCGACTGAGAAGTCATCTAAATGTAATTCTCCAAATTTTTGTTTTTTATCCATTATAGACAACTACCCAAGAACATAATCCCTCTATTAAATAATCGTTCATAGTATTATAAGCTTTGTTACGATCAATAAAAGCCTCACAGGATTCTCTCTTAGGATTCTCAGTGTCTTGGCAATAAAATACTAAATAAGCAGTCTTATCTTTATAATGCTCACTAATGAATCGTTTATTTTTTTTGATTTTCACGCTATAAATAGCTGTGACTTATCTTTTATTGATCTCCAATGAAAGCAGTAGCGCCCCAATGGTAACAATTGTAAATTCAAATTCGAATACTGTGTAAAATATCCACGAACTAAAAATTGTTAGCAACATTTTCCAAAAATTATTAAATGAAAACAACATTAGTCAAAACCTATCCTTTCGAGTTCTTTACAGTCTATCATATAAAGTCCGCCTAGTTGTGTATAAATTAAGCATTTTCCATCTTGATTTTTCTCTTCATGACCTTCTTCTTCAATTAGGTAGACGGGTATACCTCTTGAGATCCGTGCCATTGTTCGCTCTGTGGGAGAGAAACACCAAATATCTCCCCTTCCTTTTATTGTATATTCAGGTATCAAATCTCCATCATCTTTTTTAATTTTGCCGGATATTTGTTTAATTAACTTTTTTATTAAATTAGCTGAATACGTTTTGCTCATTCGCAGATTCTCAAAAAATATCAAGAGCCCAAGCTATTGCCATACCCATAATAGATTGTATAACCATAAACATTGTGACTGCTTTCGTTTTAAATTCTTTAAGTTCTTCTATATCTTTAATAGATTCTCTTAATTGTGGAGGAGAAGCCACATCATCCATTTTTTCTTTCCAAGCTTTTAAATCTTGAACACGGTCTTCCTTAGCTTTCAACTCTGTAAGCTGGTTCTTCATATCTTGAAGTTCTGCTCTCAAGCCTTCAATACCACCAGATAAAGTTTCAAGTTGTTGTAAAACTAATTTTGAGTAGGTTTCCCACCCGTTTCCGTTATTAGACATTATATAGCCTCCAGTTTTAAATAGTCTTCTATGACGTAAGAAATGGAGTTTAATTGTTACCGGTTACATTTTCGGCGATATCATCAGCATATTTCACTATTCTTGCTTTAATTTTGACATCTGGAAAGCGTATAGACAATTCCTCGACAGCATCAACGTTTTTTCCAGAGTCATCGAAGAACAAAACATCAGTAGCTCCATCCTTGATACGATTTGCTATCCAGTCAGATTTAGCCAATGGATCCGATGATGCTAAAAGCTCAAAAGTAATTTTAGATGTATCAAGGCCGATACTGTCAAGATAATCTCTAATTGCTCCTTCGGCAGCAGGGTCTCTTGCTGTTAAGATTGCAATCTCCCGGCCTTCTGTACCAGCATTAAGTGCATTACGAATAATGTTGGTTATTTGTTTGATTTCTCTCGGATTAATAACCTCATCAAACTCAGAAAAATCATATTCATAATCCGGGTTCATTTCATGAGTTGCATATTCTCCGGGAGTCATTTCCAATCTTTCTCCGGTATCAGTTGTAATGTGTATATTAGAATCGGACTTTGCGATTGTATCATCAAAGTCAAACACGCGCAGCTTTGATTCAGTTATATACTCTCGCCAATTTTCAAGTAGAAGTTTCATTTTGAATTGCCATCAAGAGCAGAAGTTATTGTGACAAGAGCTTCACTATCATTCATACGATGATCACTGCCAACACTAATTAGTTTAGCTCCGTACATCTTTGACAATAAACGACTATCATCATATGGTATAATATCGTCCTGACGAGAGTGCAAAATCGTTGTTCCGGGGGGTATCGGGCACGTTGGGCAATATTTCTTCCAAGCCGGCGCAATAAGGACCATCTTACCGAGAGGTAGCTGCGCCGCCATGGCAACTGCACCCCCTCGTGAAGAACCTACGACTGCAGCCGGTAAGTGTTCTTCATATGCATCTTTAGCTGCATCAACACTCCCTTGCCAATCGTCTCTTGAAAGCTGGGGCTCAATAACCTCATGTCCTGCCGCAGCAAGTGCTTTGGGTTTCGAGCCACCGGGCTTTGATTCTAATCCATGGAGAAATAAGATCTTCATTTAGGGTTTCCGAGCATAATTTTTAATACATCTTTATTACCAGCAACTTCTCTAGTATACCACCCGTTGATGCCTGAATACTTACCTTCGGGATGTTCCCCTAACCAATTTATAGGCTTATCAATTCCAAGAATTGACTGTACCTTTTCAGAATCTTCGACAGCTGGCACATTATAATATTTTAACATAATATGAGCAATAGATTTAGACATTTCTGCGTAGTATCCTGATTGAGATAATAATTCGGCAGTTTTATTAATATAAGCATCCTTGCCGGCTTTAGAGCCATCATGACCAGCCACTGAAAGTTTGGTTCCAGCGGACTTACGTTTTCCCCCGCGTAAAGCGTCGGGTTCGGGGTCGTCATCAAGATCAACAGCTATCCAGACATCTTCGTCCCCAGGTAACTGTCCTGAGTTTTTATAATCATAGTTCCCACCGATGGGTGCGTATGCAGTCTGTATCAGATCAAATAATTGATCTGAGAGATCAACATTTATTGGATCTCTTGATGCTTTGATGTCGGCTGGATCTATCTCGGTCCACTGACCTTTGTCAGTATCCAGATCTTCCCATTTTTTTTCATTCAAGTATTCTCGCCAATTTTCAAGTAGGAGTTTCATATTAACTAAATAGTCCGAGGTCGGTGATCACAAAATCTTTCGTCCCGGGACGAACCATCACATTCCCAGAGTGAACATCTTTTGGCTGCCACTTCTGATCATCATGAAAATATCTCATTGCATTCATAAGTTGGCGCGCCTCTGGGAACAGCTTTTCTATGCTTTTTGGTGAACGCCCAGCAGTTGATACTTCTCCGTGTCCCTGATGAAT
>Ga0098056_1000305_pt1 | contig 20404 bp, 10 predicted proteins | sample 17BtaG_FD_92583 | JGI IMG/M metagenome (GOLD analysis project Ga0098056, IMG submission 92583) | Marine viral communities from the Subarctic Pacific Ocean - 17B_ETSP_OMZ_AT15314_CsCl metaG | ecosystem: Environmental > Aquatic > Marine > Oceanic | place: Subarctic Pacific Ocean | collected...
GCTCTCCGCTGGCGTAAAGTATAAATCCAGAGTCGCTGATGGTTACTGGGCCTAGAGTCGTCAGGTTAAGAGAATCTGTTTTTCCAGAAGCGCTGAACAGGTGTAGGTCTAGAAGACCGTTGACAGGACTAGGGTCGCCACTCACGTTTATGTTTAATGTGCCAGAATTATGCGTTGCATTTACAAGTGCGTCATCTGCTCTAACATGAGAGGTATGAATATCTATTCTAGAGTCAAAAGCTGGACCAGAAGGATAAACCAAGTCATACTGTAAGAACATATCATCAACATCTGCTGAGAAATACTTTTCTGTAAATTCAGACATTCTAGGTTCGTGGGGGAACAATGCCCAACTTTCAGATTTGTCACAGTAACTACCATAAGTAAACTTGCTGTCAACCCTCATCATGCAGCTAGAAGGCTCAAGGTAATGAATGTCTCTGTTCACAAGACCCCAATTACTTTCAGTAAATGGTTCTACTAGAGGATGTTTAGGTTCTTTAGTTTTTGTATAAAGGCTAACGATGAGTTTAGGGCCAATGCTACCGTCTTCCCAAAGTATATTATTACTTTCACTTTGATGTTCAAGAACAGTTTCTACAACCAGCGATCTTTCTGCAAAGTTATATCCATGAGGAAGGTTTTTACTTACGCGACGATGAGCAGAATAAAAATTGTCAGAAGTGTCACTAAGATGAAGTCTTAGAAAATCATTCTCTATTTGAGTGTGGTATGAGACACCGGAGTCAACAGATTCAGGCAACAGGATGTCTGTATATTGAGAGTATCCAGATCCATGATGATTTATTGTAAAGTTGATTAAGTCTCTGCCGGTTCTTTTTCCTTTAGAGCTACCTAAACTGTCAAACCCAAAGTTAAACGGACAATATTTAAACGCCCCTATATTCCAGTCAGTATCTGTGTTTTCGTTTACATAATCCCAAAGCTTGTAAGAATCATCCGTCGCGCTATCACTAGCATCCCACCAGTGAACTCTATTGTTCTCTAGGAATTTCTGAGCAGTAACCTGTTTCAGTGTTGCGTCAGGATTGGACTCCACAATGTTACCAGAAGAAATACCAAACTCTGCTAAGAACATGTTGAAACCAACACCAGACCCAGTTGAGTTACCAACAACAAGATTGCTAGTATTTGTATCAATATAGAAGCTGTCTGACTGACCTCTCAGTGTTGTCCAGCTAGACTCAAACTCATTGTCTGTATATAGCTTTAATTTGTGCGACCCATCGTCATTGTACGTCATTATAACACTAAGTGGGAACTGATAATCAGAGTACGCCACTGTGTCGTAAACTTCTTTTATTCCCCCAGAGGTTGCGTCTTTGGCTCTTGCTGCAAGATACCCACCAGAGTACGCAAGACAAAACTCCATATCTTGACCAGAATCCCACTTAGAAACAAGAACTCCACTCTCAAATAAGTCGTATCCCACGCCGGAAACATTTGCATCTGGCGTAAACCTAGCATAGATAGAAAGTCCGTTATCGCCCTGAGAGCCGTAGTCTAGGTCTCCAAAGTTAATTGAAGAGTTGTGTCCAGATATTCTAACAACGCTTTTAAATGCGTCTGCTATTTGACCATAAAGTTCATGGTCTTGGAAGTTAGTAGCGCCGTTAGATAAGGCAGTCCAGTCCGTCGTTGTATAGTCGCTTGAGAATCCCGGTAAAGAGTCTGCGAACAGCTCCTTGTTAGAAAATCTCCAACCAATGTTTGTAAATTGATATTCACTATAGGTTGTTGTTAGTGTTCCTTCAAGAGATCCTACTGTTGGAGATATTGTAGTAGAGCTATCTTCAAACAGATAAAATCCAGAAACAAACGGATAGTCTAGCAATGGATTACTAAAACCAAAACTAAACTGATCTACATCGTATGGACCCTGAACAGTACCCTCCATGCCTCTCCATCTTCTAGAATAGTTAGACTTTATACTGGAAGGAGTAGTGTATGCTTGAGGTATTCCAGAGATGTACGATAGGGGGCCATATCCAGATCCAGCGTTAATTATCTGATCGTTAGCCTGTCTAGAGATTGGATAGAACGAACCTTCGGATCTACCATCTTGTATAGCTCTAATAAACTCTCCACCTTGAGAAGATAGGTTGAAAGCGTTTTGAGGGGCGTATCTAACACAAAGATGAATGTTAGCTATAGAAGCTCCAGTAGGCAGTGGGTAAATGTCTAAGTACAGCTTTTCTAAAAGTGTACTTATATTGTATTTTTTAGACCTTCCTAGTTCAACGTCGTCTTCATATACTTTTAATGGTATCTCGTACCATTGGAAATCTGTAGAATTTACCGTAGGGTACTGTGCGACTAGGTAATGGTCTCCACCAGCGTTGTTAGTTGTGGTAGATTCAAAGTATTGATTTTTATCAGAAATAGCTTCTGCGGATATACCCAAATCATCTATATTATTAAAGCCGGATGTAGTAGGAATAGAACCTTGATTTCCAATCACACTTACACTATCTGTAGAGTGATCTACAACTTTTATACCGGAAGTATTCTGTAGAAATCCGCCCACAGAAGATGTCACATTTAACAAGCAGTCGTCGCTGTATCCCACTACGTCCAGATTATAATCTCTAGAGCCAACAGCTTTCTTGGCTAAAACTTTAAGTGTTATGGAGTCAAAAAGAAAGTACTCTGAATCAATATCTTCTTGTTTTCTTTCTAGACCTGTAAACGCACCAGAGGGGCTAAACCAAATATTATCTCTTTTATTCCTACCTTCGCCAAAGGCGTCGTGAAACGGACCAGAAGTAACTTCGTTCTTACTTTTGATAGAGTGTCCGAATCTGATAGTAAGCTTGCCTGAGTCGGCTACTGGACCCATAGAATCTAAAGTAGCAAAATAATTTTCGTCAACATCTCTTAGGCTTTGTAATAATTCAGCAGAACCTATCGCAGTCTGATTAGAAAGACTAGCGTCTCCATTTGCAGACCAGACACTACTAACACTGGGCCAAACACCTGTGTCATAATCATAAGAAGGAAAGAACGTTGGGTAGAAGCATTTTTCTATTCTTCTTCCTGTATCAACAACTGGCGTCATTAAGTTTATAAAATGCTCTTGATAGTTTGACAACCTACCGCTGCTGCAAATCTCTATTGCTGATATTCTAAGGGCAGGATTTAACTGTTGAATAGAAGTTCTAGTGGTATCCTCTTTAAAGCTTTCGTTGTACCCTAAAGTAAATTCTGATCCAAGATCTTCTGCAAACACATCGAACGACAGAGAAAAGCCGTTAGGAGCATTTCCACTATCTAATACTGGATAGCTGTCTTGCCATCTATAGAATCCTTTTACGTTATTTGTTTTTTCTGATCTAACAACCGTTGTATAGTTTACATCACCGTTAAAGTCTGAGTCTCCAATGAAAACAATATCTTCATATTGTACTATCAGTGTTCCTTGGGGGTCTTCAAGCTTTATGTTGCTAATTGTATATCTTGGAGGAACACCGCAATCAAAAGTGCTGGTGGGTCCAGACAATCTAAATCTAATCAAAGATTCTTCTGGGTCAATCAGAGTGTTAGTAATACCGCACTTATAAGAAAAACTACCTTTGGTGTCTGGAGCAATTAACTGAATATAAGAGTCAGAATCGTCAGAAATCCTAGTGCTATCTGTTTTCCAGTCGCCTTCGTAAACACCTTCGTTTATCTTTGGGAATAATACACTATTGTTTTCAGAACTTGTAAAACCTACATTAGAAATATCGCTTGAGGGATAAAGCTTCTGGACGCAAGAGAGATCAAAGAAATCGCCATTATACTTATCAACAAAACCTGTGGTTAGATCACCTTGGCTTGTGATTTCTTCTGACAGAGAGTATGCGGCGATAGTGTGTCCGTAAATTATACCTTTGCCTTCAAGGTCTTTTTCATTACTTGATGTTAATTGAAGATGAGGAGGTGAATTACTTTCTAAAAATCCTACACCACTAAGCAGTGGAACTTGCACGTTAAAAATAGGAAGAATATTCGGTAGATCGGATAGATAGCAGAATTTAATTTCAGCGTCTATAACGCAATCTTGGTTGCCGCAATCATCTACAGTTTGATTTACACAAAAATCTTTAATTGGCAAGTCTTTATAAGTAGACCTTAGATATTCAAGATGTATAATGCCGTTAGATTCGCCTAAGTAGTCGTAATAATAAGTATCAATAACCTCTAAGGGTACTCTATGAGAAGCCAGCGACCTAACTTGACTTTGCGTAAGAACAGAATCAAAAACTCTAATGTCATCATAGGAGTCGTGTCCTGTTGAAAAATTAAAAAAGGCATCCCTCGGCGGCGTACTCCACTGGATAGGTTCTGAACCAATTAAAACTCCGTTCTCATAAAGATCTATGGAGACGTTCCCTCTAATGGTCAAAACGTAGTGTTGCCACTCGTCCGTTGGTTGACCTAAAGAAAAATAGTAATTACTGTAATTGTATGTACCGAGATTAGTATAGGTCCGGTTAAGAGTAAAACTATTACTAGATGGAGTGTAAAGTAGATAAAATGAATTGTTTACGGCAGTCTCCGAGACTGAAAATATCTTATGGATGGAACCAACAGAAGAGGGTCTTTTATAGAAAAATGAAAAAGACATGTCTCTGGAAGTAGTAATCTGTGAGGACACGGCGGACGATAAGCCAGCCCACCCAGCTTCGTAGTCTGGGGGCAGTAGTGTTGGCTGAATGTGTCTGTAGCCATTCTCGTCCTGACAAGATATCGTAGCGTGTGACCATTCTAAGTAATTAGTGTTAAGATTGTCGTAATCTAACCTGTCTATTGTTTTTGTGTAGTCTATCTTGTATACAGAGTTTGCGTATCTTTTCTCTGGAGGCATGGATTGGAAAAACAGAGTAGAGAAGCCGTCCTTAATGGTAGCGTAATCTATCAAGATGTTAACATATTGGCCGTCATCACTAAACCCAATGCTTTGAATTGGGTAAACATGCGTCTGTTTTTCTGGGCAGTCATATGGATAAACTTGAGAAGCTTTGTTCCAAGTGTAGTATCCATAGTCTAGTTGAACAATCTCATAAACACAAACGGACTCTTGTTGGTAAGCAAGTAGTCTCGTTCCATCCGAACTTAATTCTATTTTTTTTCCTAGATGAAAGTCTGTATTAGCAGGAAGGAGACCCGCCTCTATTGGATCTGGATCTATTGTCACGTTATTAGAAAACTCAGTCCAAGAGCCAGAAATATATCTATAAGTTTGTATCTTACCAGAGTACCTATTTCCCCCCGCCGCATCGTTGTAAGGGTCCACTGCTCCAAACGCTATGGTTGACCCGTCATTACTAATGGAGAGGTCAAAGCTCGCCCCATTATAATTATCGTCAATCAAGTAATAAGACTGATATTGGTTATTGGGGGCAGCAGAAAAACGAAAAACACTAAGTTCTTCATTAAGACGCCATTCAAAAATACCATCAATATCTACATAATCATAAACATTTATGGTGGCTTTACAATTACTTGTATGGCTGTATTCTTTTATGTTTAAAACAACCAACCTTGTGCCGTCACCACTTAAAGATAAGCATTGACCAAAAGCATTTACTCCGTATAGATTATACGTAGCGCCGGAAGTGTTAACAAAAAAGTCCATACTGTCTTTAATCCAGTCTTGACCTACTTTTCTGTAGACAGCTATGCGACCTTTGTAGTATGGGGATATAGAAGATGTTGTCTCAGATACTGCTATTACGTCTCCATCGTTATTGACAGAGACATCTACCCCTAGCAAAGATCCGTTTTCCGTTCCTGTTATTTGATTTTTGTCTATTCTTATGTATTCTTCTTCTGTCTCATCAAAGCTGTACACATGACAAACACCCATGTCGGATTGTCCAAAAGAAATGCTTTCTTTTTGATTACAAAAAACCACAACCTCTCCGTTGTAGTTTATGTCAAGGGTGTAATTTCTTTCATTTTTTGATGTATAATAATTCGCTCTAATATAGTCGATAGACTTATAAAGATTCCATTGATCTCCATGTCTTCTATATAGAATTATCTTTAGGTCATGGGGAGAGTATTGGCTAGAAGCGGACTCTGAAAAAAGAACCGCTAGTGTTTTTCCGTCCCCGCTCATCTTAGAGTTTATAGCTAAGAATCTAGAGTTAAAGTTTAAAACCTCTGGCTCTCTAAGTACGTCTTCCGTAAGATCCGCCTGTTTTGTATAATTAGGATCATAAAGCGAAGGAGAAAGCCAAAAAACTTCATTTCCAATCGCTAAATCTAAAGGTTCTGTCCCCAAGGTTCTTGGGTACTCTATTATAGCTTCCGTTCCGTCGTTGTCTAGGAATTGTTTTTGAAATTCGTCAACTTCGCCATCAATAGTAATATCATATAATGGCCCGCTGCCGATGGCTGTTTTTATTAGTTTTTTTGCAGTACAGACTTTATCTAGCTTGTCTGATGTTAACCTACCCTCACCTAGCAGTTCTTGAGACTGAGAGATAGCAGAAGTTACAGTAGAGTTTAGGCTACCTTCTCCGTTCATTGTAATAGAAATTGACTCGCACGATTTCATTATTAAACAATCCCCTGACGTTGGTCTACGTTTATGTCTCCGACAAAGTTTTGACTAGCCCCACTAATTGTGTTACCAACTATGCCTAAAAGTTCATTCTTTATATCTTCTTTAAGTCTACCCAAGAAGGAGGCTCCTGCTAGGTCTACAGTAACAACCGTTGGGTCTAACTTAACATTTAACTTAAATCCTTGTAGTTTTCCTACAGCCTCGCTAAATAGTTTTGCTGATGTGTCAAAAGACTTAGCCGCTGCGGAAAGAGCCTCTGAGCCAAAAGAGCCTCCCGACTCTGGCCCTGTAGAGCCGCTATGTCTATATACAGTTCCTCCTTGAGACATAGCTGCGGACGGAGTATTTTTGTTGGTGTTCATAGCTCTCAATACTTGAAGGTTATTTCCTCTTTGTACAGCAGATCGGTTTACAACAAACTCTCCGGGTGTCAACATAGCTGGCACGGTATCTGTACCGCGAGGAACAAACATTCCGTTGTTCGCATAAATCATCCCTCCGTTTGCTTTATTTTTAACTTTGTCTACATTGACAATATTTCCTTCTACTTTTACCGACTCTCCTTCTTTTGCTTTAAGCACTCTAGCCTCCGCTTCATATTGAGCGTCGGCAGCCGATTTAGTGGCGTCTATCATGCCGTTTAATTCTTGCGTTTGAGCATTTGCTGAATAAGCATATGCTTCCGCTGCGTCTTGCGACTTTTTCATAGCTGCCGCATGTTTATTAGCATTTTCAGCCGCTTGTTTTTGCGCTGTAGCCAAGAGGTTTGTAGCTTGAGTTGCGCCTGCGGAGCTAATTCCAAACTCAGCACTACCAAGCTGCTCTATCGCTGGCGCTAAAGTTTGCAGTATTGTTGCTTGCTGTTCTATAGCGCTCTTGATTTGATTTTCTTCTGAGGTAGATCCAGTTAATACTCCCACGTTTCTTTGAGAACCAAACCCTCCAAGTCCAGCTTTAGTCGCTGTTCTTTTTTGAGCGTCAGAGAAAGACCCTTCAAGAATGTTGGTTAAAGCTTTGCCAACAGCCTCACCAGAAAACTGTGAGGCAAGACCAGCATCTCCACTAAGCAAAGCGTTTTGAGCAGAAGCAGCAGCTTGCGCTTCGATAAACCCTGACGTGTCACCAGAAACTAATTTTTCAAGCGCGCTTTTTTCTAAAGAATTCTTCTTCCTAACTACAGATAATTCTTCTTGATATAAACTTATTCTTTTCTTAGAAAAAGATATTAAAGCATTTAGTTCTCTGTCTGCGGTTTTTAGTGTCTGACTATCTTCAAACATCTCTCTTCTGTCTCCGCCAGCGCCCCCAGAGGCTACTCCAGAAATCCTGCTTGTAGCACCAGCAACGTTGGATTGGATGCTGCTTATCCTAGCCATAATACCGCCAAAGTCACCGGAAGAACCAACTCCCCCTCTTAGGCTAGATGAAAGCCTTGCTGTTTCAAACCCTCCTTTTTGAGAGCTAGATAAAGAACCTCTCCCTATGCTAGACAAAACTCCAGCAGCTTCTTCTTGAAGGTCTATGGATTTCCGTTGGGCGTTGATCATTTTGTTTTCTGCTTCTGCCCTAGATTTCAAAGTTGTAACCAAGGCTTTTTCAGCACTGTCTATTTTTTCTAATGCTTTTTGTACTCCCTCAAAAGCCTTTGCTCCAGCTTGGTCTAGCTTGTCTAGTATAGCTGAGAAATCGCCAGTTTCTAACTTTAATATTTCTTCTGGACTAAGATTTATTGTTCCAAAAAGATTTTTTATTATCTTTTTTCCTTCGTCATCTAGTCCGTCTAGATTTGATATTTCACTTACTATGGCGTCTTTAACAGAAACTCCACCCAAAGAATCAGAAACCACCTTATCTTGAACTTTACTTAGTGCGTCATTAAATCCAGCACTAGCAGTTCTTAGTGTATTAAAGGTTTTATTTATACGACCTATTGTTGCGCCCGCCACGCCAAACTTATCAAGGGTGTTATTTACCTGTGCTAATGATGTATTAAAGGTTTTTTGGTCTACGGCGGCTCCAGATAGCGCAGCACCAACAATAGAAACAGAAGAACCCAAAGAACTAAAACTTCCGTCTAAAACAGAAACAACCCTGTTCATAGAGACTTCTAGTCCTGCTCCAATTGTTTCTATAGGTCTCAAACCTAAGTTGGCAGCAGCAAAAGCAGCGGTGTTTTCAGCAACAGCTTGTATGTTAGCCTTGTAATTTTTAAGTAGCTTGTTCTGAACTTCTGGGTCTAAAGAAGCAAAGTTTTTCGCTCCTAAGTTTTTAGCCGCCATGTCTGTGAAGTCTTCTAAGCTACCGCCCGCAACAAAAGAAGCTCTTCCTATTTTAATTAAGTGAGGGACTAAGGATAGCATCTCTTTTCTAACAGCTCTAGTCGCTTCTATTTGTTGCTTAGTGGCTGCTGTCACTTTTTCCATAGCGCCATCAACCCTGCTGTCTGCCATCTTTTGCATTACTAAAGCAGTTCCCTTGAGTTGAACGCCAAGAATAGCAAACGGACCAAGAACTGCTGTTTCAGCAAAGTCTTTAGCCTCTGTTCCCCCAAGAGCCTTAGCAGCAAAGTCCGCAGTACGTTTTGCTCCTTTTGCATCGCCCAGCTCTGCTTTGCTCCGAGAAACTACGTCTCCACGCTGTTTCACAACGTCTTTTAGGTTGGTTAGATTTGCCGTGAGCCTTCCGTTATCAAAACCTCCTTGTAAGGTTTCGTCACCAGAAGCCACATCTTTTAAGAACTCGCTTGCTCTTCTTGTGTTTTCTGCCATTTCTTTGGCAGCAAAAGCAGCGGCAGCTTCTGCCTCGGCTCTTTCTTTTATCATCGACGTGGTATCCATGCCAAACCAAACGCCAATGTTATCTCTAAACCAATTAAACATCGCGTCAAGCGCCCCTGTTGCTGCTACAAGTTTGCCAATAACACCAACAGCAATCAGAACACCCCCAATAAGCATACCCCAAGGTCCGCCAAAGGTCGCAATCGCACCTCCAATTCCAGCCAAGCCCGTCGCAACGCTTGTTGCGGCACTGGCATTTTTACTAGCAACCGCAGTCTCTCCGGCTTTAGATACATTTCCTTCTTCAATAGCCTTTTTAGCTTTTAGGTGAACTCCAGTATAAGCATCTATCATTTTCCCTAAACTATAAACCGCTGCGGCAGCATAAGCTGCTCCTTGAACTGCTTTACCCATTCCGCCAAAACTGTCTTTTAGCTCGTTTGCAATCATAACAAGCGCTCCAGCTTGCATCACAACTGGGCCGATAGCGTTTTGCATTGCTCCAAGACCGTCTGTAGCACCCTCTACTTTCGGAATAAACTCCAGTAATGCCTGAGCAGCAAAGAACATTCCAAGTCCCTTTCCTCCCCCTTCTTGCTTTTTACCGCTTTTGTCAAACGCTTCTTTAAGTCTTTTACTAGGAACAATAGTGTCTGCATTTTTGATCGCCTTGCTAGCTTGGCGTCTGCTCATTTTTTTTCCAGTACCATCAGCAGACCTAGCAAGCGATTTAAAGGCACTTTTTAGTTTATTTACCCCACCACTAATTAGGGTTTTAACAGATTGTTTAAACCCAGTGGTAGTAGCTTTGTCGAAGGCGCTTTGTAGCTTTTTATCCGTTTGTCTTACAGCAACTGAAAACTTGTCGAGACCTACATTAATCTTCTGTTTAAGGGTTAACTGTTTTTTCTCAGTCTCTGTCGATTTCTTGCTTTGTTCTGTTTGTTTCTTTTCAGCTACTGTGTCTTCTTCGACTGCGAGACCATGTTCTCTCATTATGTCTTGGATATAAAGATTAGGAGTCCTTGGTTTTTGTTGTTGATACATTCCTTCGCCGCCCGCTGCAAACCTTTGTACCTTAGTACCCCCAACATATCCCCCAGAAGCAAAACCCTGAACGCCATGTTTGTTCATACGATCAAGGTTTGCTTTACCAATCTTAGAAGCGGCCCCTTTATTTATAACAAACTCACCCGGAGTTAGCAGCGCAGGAACAGTATCAGAAGGTGCGGCTCCACCTTTAGCAAATTTATTTTTAGATAAGTCATTCTTTACTTTAGCTCTAATACTTTTTAAGGCAGAAGCAGAAGATGTAGCCTTAGCGTCGGTCTTTATTGACCTCAAGGCAGCTCCGTCTGGACCGAATAAACCTGCGGCGTCTTTAAGTCCTCCAGCAAAGTCAAATATTCTGTTATCATCTGCGTCGTCAGCAATACCTCCACCAACAACCCTAGCTAAACCCGCCTCGTATAGTGACCCCGTGATAGCAGGGAGATTAGGAACGTTGTCGCTTTTATCGGGTTTTGATTTTATAGATTTAGCGAAAATTGATGTTATTTGGTTAACAGCCTCTAGAGCTTTAGGTTTGACGATATCTTTTTTGATCTTAGATGCATCTGACGCATCAACAAATGCAGTTTTAAGGTCGTAGGCAATCTTTTTCCCGTCTACTTCTATCGTCTTTGTACCTTGAGCTGGCGATGTTATCTTCTCTAGGAAAGCTGCTCCATAGGTTTTATTAGAATCTATAGCGCCCTTTTTCTTTCTAGCTTCTCCCTGTGCTTTTCTAGATGCTGCTTGAGTTTCCGCAGAAGTGCCTCCAAAGAAAGAGTCAACGGCAGATTTATCAAAACCAGAAACAAGTTGGCTTCTTTTTAATCCAGAGGCAGCAGCTTCTTCTAAGGTCATACCCTTTGTTTTGTTTGTAGTACCTGTAGCTCCACCTCCAAGGCCAAATTTTTGAATCAGACCTCCAAGCGCAAGTTTTAGAGACATGTCTTTGCCTCTGGTCTTAACATCAAACAGTTTGTCGAGGTCAACCTTCTCTCTCCTAGATTGACCGTCTTTTTCCAACATTAACTGTATTTGACGACGCTGCCTATTCCCGACCTTCATTTTCTGCCCAACGGTTTCTCCGCTAGAAAGAACATCTCCCATTCTCAACTGGTCGGCGCGAACTTTACCTCCACCAGCAAATTTTTGTATAATACCCCCTAAAGCTTTTTTATTTGCAGTATATATCTCTAAATCGGGGAGTTTAATTTTGTCCGATTTCTTTTTATCTGCTGTAAGCGAACTTGTTATAAGCTTGCCTCCAAAGTCCAACTGATCTCTAAGCATTTTATCTGCGTAAGCAGCAGCAGAAACATTAGAGGCGGTTCTTTTAACTTCCGCTAATTTGCCGCTTTTTGTCTTTCCGTCTAAAGCTTCATTGCCGCCAAACCTACTCTTGTTTGTATTATCTATAATCCCTTTGTTAACTAGATATTTTTCAAAATCCACACCTTGCTGAGATACGCTCTTACCTTTCTTGGGTGCTGTATATTTAATAGGCACAACCTTAGCGTTAAACTCTATATTATCATTTTCGGTAAACTGATGTGTACCTCTTTTAAAGGCGGTTGAGTTGTTTTTTTCTCTAGTAACCCCTTGTGTAAAAACTAAGCCTTTATTAGCGGAGCTTAGTCGAGTCACATCTTGCACGTTTTTAGATATTTTACCTCCACTAAAATACTTGTTGTTATTCATTTGAGCAAGAGTGCCAGCGCCCATTTTCGCCACACTGCTCTTGCGTATAACAAACTCTCCCGGTGTAAGCATGGCCGGAACAGTATCTCTGTTGCCAGTTCCCGGAACTAAACCACCAGAATTAAAACCTAGGGTGTTCTTGCTTAACCCTGCTCCAAGACCTTTCCCAAAACCGGCTATTCCTTTTGCTAGTTTTATTCCAGCAAACGCTGTAAGTAGAGGGATTATTGGCTTGAGGGCATCTGCAACACTGATTAAAGCGCTGGCTAAATCCAACGTTGTTTTAACAAAAACTTGAAAACTACCAGTTTGACTTATACTACGAACCAAGGCTAAGAATTCTTCTTTAACCTTTGTTATCTGAACGCCCAAAGCCTTCTGTGCAGTAGCGGCATCTCTTGTTAGACTGTCTCCACCCTCTAACGCTGCCTGTCTAGCTCTTTCAGCCGTCTCAAACTGCTGCAAGAGAGGAATAACTTTACCAATTTGACGGAAACCACCAAGCTGCTCTGCTATTTGAACAAACCTAATGTCCCCTTCTTCTAATCCAGCTAAAGCGTTACTTAATTGCCTAACAGCTTCGTAGGGGCCAACAAACTTACCGTTTAAGTCTGTCAACTGAACACCAAACTCTTTTAAGTATTCAATCGTGGCTGGACGCTGAATACGAGTAAAGATAGTCCTAAGACCCGTAGCAATGCTCTCTGCACTCTCGCGAGTCGTCGCCCTAACACTTGTGAACAAAGCAAGAAGTTCATTTAGATCACCACCAGCCGCTTTAAACACACCACCAGTACGACGAACCGCACTAATCAAGTCACCAGACTCAACAGCAAACTGACCGGCCACAGCATTAATAGCACCAAGCTGTTTCTCTAAAGCTCCAACGCCCTGTCCAAATTGAGCAAGGATAGCAACAGCACCTTCTGCTGTTTTTTCTATATTTTCAAACGTAGGGGCTAAGGTTGTTTTAGCTAACGCATCTAGAGCAGTTTTTAAGTCATTTGCCTGAATACCAGCTTGAGCAAGAATTCTGGTTGTACTAAGAAGCTCTGTACTAGATGTACCTAAAGTTGTAGATAAGCGAGAAATTTCACTAGAAAGGCCCGAAAGCTCCTTCATCGTTTTTCCAGTCACCTGAGAGATCTTAACCATCTCTCTCTCAAAATCAATAGCGTCTTGAGTAGCGTTTGCTAGACTGTTTGTAAACAGACTTACAGCCCTAGAAGCTACGGTGAAAGCAGCAAACCTATTAATAGCAACACCAAAGGTTTTGCCCAGTTTTGCTCCACTAGAATTTAACTGTTCAACCTGCTTATTTAAATTACCTAGCTGTCTTTGAGAAGCGGCTGAATTTTTAACGCTTACATTAACAGAAACGTTGTTAAGTTGTTTTTGGATAGAATCCGCAACTTGACGAACGTTTTTAGGCGCTTGTATTTGTAGCTGGGCGGTAAGTGCAAACTTTGACATGGAATCTCTCTATGGAAAAAACTAATTTGCCTACTAACTTTCCGCTTTTACTGCTGTGGTCTTTCTTGTTTTTTTGCTGGTCGAAGCTTTTTGGTATTCTACTTTTATTTCGTAGTTACCGTTCTCGTCCAACAAGTTTCCGTCTTTGTCTATCCTTTTACCTTCGGAGTCTACATAGAAACCGAACTCGTTTATTCTTCTACCATCTAAATCAACTAGATTTTTATCTTCATTTACGAGGCTGAGATTTTCATCCACTAATTCGTACTTTTTAAGCCATTGATTTTCAGGTAAGACCTCTTCGCTTCTAGGGTCATAATTATACATCAACTCTGCAATAGCTCCTGCTGCCGTGAAAGCAACCTCATCTGTGCTTTTGCTGTTGTAATCTTCTATACCATTATACACATTTTCGCCGTTTTCATAGTATGTAGAGTTTGCTACTATATAATCAAACCTAGCGTTATCGGCTAGTGATTCTGCGGAGTTTTGCTCCATCATGTTTTTCTTCATGTATAACTCTCTAAGATCAGATCTGAGTTGTCTCATTTTTATAGCTAAATCTTTACCTATAGACAGTGCTACCTTTTTTCTTCTTCCGCTAGAATTAGACGCATTAGCCCCTAAAAACAATTGTTTTTCACACTCTTGTATCTCAAGGATAATATTTTTCTCTTTATCTTTGTGAGAATCTGTCCATATTTTCCTCTCGTCCATTATGACTTCTAATTCTTCTTTTGTTTTTATTCCGTCCTCAATGCACTCAGTCCAAGCTTTCGCTCTGTACCTGTCTGCTCTTTGGACTGTTTTTGCCGTGGGAGTCGTAACGTATATGTTAACCTTCTTTCCGCTTGCAAGCTCTACTACTAATTCTTTTTTATTGTTCATCATTTCCTTCCTTTTTGATAATCACTGGGATTTTAGATGTATATCTTAACCACTTAACATCGTACTGATTTAATTCTGCGTCCACATTTCTAGCTTGGGAATTTCCTTTGTCTAGAACCTCTTCTCTAACATTTTGGTAGATTTCGTACATTACTTTTTGTTCCGGTGTTAACTCTCCTTCGCTAGTCCATAAAAACCCAAAGTGCTTTTCTATAGAGCTTAAAGCTCCTATCATAGTTGTTTGCACCTTCTTTTTCAGAATCTTAGAAAGCCTATCTCTAGACTCACACTTATATTTGTCTTCTTTAACTTTTTTATATTCTGAGTGTTGCCTAATCAGATTGTTGTATTCGTCCATTATCTTTTAAACTTTCCTTTGTGGGCAGCGTTGGTTTCTCTGGTCAGTCTCATTCTCTCGTCTTTTAGGTCGTGCTGTAGAACGCTTCCTTGCGATTTGATTTGTGCTGCTCTTTGTTTTTTAATCATCTGAGATGTCTTAGAATTCATCTCATTAACCCTTTTATGATCTCTTTCTGAGTTTACTGGAATGTAAACTTCTTCTGAATTAGCAACCTTGGGGTTTAATGTATTGTCCATATCTTTCTCCTTTTTCTCTTCTTCTCTTTTTTGTCTTTGTGAAATAAACCATCCGTCTAGCATATCGTCGTCGTTTATAATATCATCAGGAGGGCAATCTAAAGACTCTTGAACGTTATCGTACATTCGAGACCAAACAAGAACGCTTTTCTGGTCTATAGATAATTCTCTGTCAGAATTAGAAAACAGTGAATAGCAACCAGTATCATTCATTAACCAAAGAGATTTCCAAGGATCGTTCCTGCAAATTTCTCTTATCTGAGACTCACTTAGGGTCATAGAAAAATACTCACTACATACATATTCTATAGGAACGGCATCAAAGTCACAAAGGTCAGACCCGTTGTAACAACAAATTCTAAGAAAAGCATGAATTCTATCTATATTCGCAACCCCTTCACAAGTGTTACTAAAATATTTTCTTTTTTTAGAAATAAGTTCCTCTAGCTGTCTTTCTCCTGCTCTAGCGTAAACTTTTAATCTTTGGACTAATTTGAAGTCGTTTGCTGCTTCGTATATTCCAAGTTTACACTTTTCTATATCTTTTTTTAAAATCTCTATCTTTTTTTCTTCCCCCTCTTCCCATAGTTTTCTTTCTATCATCCACCCTAACATCTCTTTCTCTGTCATAAGACCTTTTTCTACAGAAGAAACAAAAGAATCTTCGTAGACTTGGTTTATGTCAAACTCTTGCTCTATAGTGGGGGTTACAACTTTAAGTTTTACACCCCTGTATTTCACATGATAACATCCCGACCTTATCCTAGATACAAAATACTCCCGCTCATGCTGTTCCATTAAGAAACCTCAAGACGGGAGTATGTATGTTCATATTATCCTTTCCTAGTCACCTTACTCGCTATCCTAATAAAGCTATCGCTAAGTGACGATGTTGTTAATCTTATTAAGTACCGAATACACTAGTGCTTGTGTTGTTATAACCCATAACGCCAGTGTCGTTGTGACCAATCTGCTTAACGTCTAAATCGTTAAAGTTAGAGTAACTAAAGCTATTCGTTACGTTTCCTCCGGTAGCGTCTCCACCACCGTATGAGACAGAGGAAAGTCTGTTCTTTGCACCCAGATCGAATACGATCCCTCCGCGAAGTACGACGTAAATGATTTCCTCTCCGGTGTTGTTTCCAGAAGCAATGGTTGCGTGAAGAGAAGGGTCTCCCTCTTCAAAGGCCGCTACAAAGTCACCAGAAGTCGAGATAGCTTCAATTTCACAGCTAACCTCGATAGGGAATCCAGCAGGACGATAGTAAGGAGTTTTCTTTCCAAGCTCAGAAACATCTTCTCTACTAAAGTCAGTACTGATAGACATACTCTGGAGGTGGACTCTGTTCTCTTTTGTTGTGTTGTTGAAACCGTTTCCAACGCCGGTTCCATTGACCCCGTAAATACCTTGAGGAAGAATGGAGTGTTTAATCATAACGTCTTCACGTCTTTGAATACCGCCACTAGGTGCATTGACCGCTCCGTTAGCAAGAGGTGTGTCGGACCCGTCAAATGGATCGACAGCATTTCCACTAATCATAACGTTAGATCCGGTCAACCACTCTTTATTGTTTCCGGCCAATGTTACGGATTCTGTAGCGTTTCCGTCAACAGGAAGGGTGTAGCTAACACTTCCGATATACATGCCTGAGCAGTACACTTCGACCTCTGCATCGCCTCCAGCGCCAGCAACGTTGTTGAACTCTTCTCCAAAGATACCCAATCTAAAGTCGCATCTAGCCTTAGATCTAGCCACTAGACCGCTAGCACTGGTGTCAGTAACCCCAGTAGAAGCGAGTAAGTAGATAAGTGGATAGCCGTCAATAACCTTTTCTAAGGTTACTTCGATCTCTGGCGTTCCTTCGATGTTCTCGAAAATCTCGATCTGACCAAGTTCATAAGCTTGTTCTAGGTTGAAGTTGCTATTAATACCAACGCTTTGCACACCGTGAACCATACCAGAGTGGGCGATATCTTCATAACCCATCCCAACAATTGAAGGAACTTGAGCTGAATATAAAATTCTATTGTTACTGGACATTGTGAGTCTCTCCTTTAAAAAGAAATATTTCTATATTATTATACACAAAATTAAATATTATTTTTGATACCCTCGGTTGTAAACCTAATTACACCCCCAAAGATATCAGAATCTACCATTATCATGTCCTGAACAACAGCTTTAGTGAGTCTAAAGCTCCCTCCTAAGTGTCTTTCTACTAAATCTGGATACCTCAAAGCGCTAGGAACTGGAACTCCGTTATAGTCCAGAGGATAGTCCCCCGCCTGATTTATAGCATTACTATCAAATATTTGAATTGTTTTGTCGCTTTGCATAGAAACTATGTCTACTAATTTGTTTCTTGTTATCTCGTCTTCTGCTATACAATGGAATAAAACATCTGTATAAATCCACTGTCCTCCCCCTAACTGATAAGGTTTTAGTGTTCTTTTTGCTACAACTTCTATTGCTATAGCCGGAAGCTGTAGTCTAGATTCTGGAGGAATATCCCAAGAACCTTTGTCTACGTCAAAAAAGCTGCTAGTAGGCTCATCTGTCCTTACTTGAAGTTCTCTAAGCCAAGGAACACTGTTGGCGTAAACTACGTTTATCCACTTATAACTGTACTCAGCTTGAACTTTAGAGCTTGTTGGTATAGCGGAATCAAATATTATTCTTCCATTATGATGGTCTATCGTGTGAGCATATGTCCCAGTCGAAGTATTAGGATGAAACGTATCGTCTACGTAAACTCCAGAGATACCCGGCTTTTCATTGTTAGAACCTACAGTTGGCTCTGGAGTGTAATCAACTCCGCTCTGCCAAACCCAATTTTTTCTAAACCCTTCCCAGACCTGACCCTTGTCGTACTGGTCGTTTGAAGACAATCTAAGTTTACTATAATCTTCTCCGTTTGGAGCAAGCTCTGATAGGGATACATTAAAATAGTTACCAACGTCTAGTAACGCCCAGTCGAAGTATTCAATTAAATTATCTTGAATGTCATTATTTAGGGTGTATTCAAATACATCAGAGATACCTTTAAGTTTTTGAAAGCTCATTTAAAAACCCCTGTTAGTATATTAGATATTTCCTGTTCTTTCCCAGATAGCGCCCTTGTTATAAAATTGTCGTTAATGCTGCCAGAAAATTTAGGAGGAACTCTAAAAACACCCTTTGGAATCATTCTACCTCCACCAGACCTACCTGCGGAACCTGCTTGGTATCTATATCCGACCACGATGACTTTATCCCCCTGCGTCAAAAGCCAATCAATCCAATGTAGATCTGCTCCCTTTTCTGTCAAAACATGCCCAGAAGATAATCCTAGTATCTCAGAAAACGTTGTAGGTTGACATGTAAACTCTACTCCCCCTGTAAAGTTCTTATCTATTTTTTTAAATTCAATTTGTATAGAACTCACAATAGCATTTACTATGTCTTCTACGGCTTGTTCTGCGGAACCTTGCCTTAATCCAAATTGGGCAGATAGTGAATTAGGAAAACCATCGGCCAATAGGCTTTCTATTTCTGGGCTAGACCTGATCCAACCATTAATAGAGCTTTTTAGTTTATATCTAGCAGTGTTTTTTCTTTTAGATATAATCTCATTTAGAGAAGATATTATTGCTTTGTTTATTTTTTTAAAAGCGTTAATAATTTTCATGATCTGTCCCAGAAACAACCAAAATACCTGTCTTGTTTTAGACCCATAGGAAACGGCTCTCCGACTCTTTTGAATCTCATTTCTTTTAAATCTTTTATGCCTTTATGTACTACTAGTTCTTTAGCTCTAACTATCTTTGGCAAGTCTGTAGCAAAGAAAATAGTCTGAATTCCATTTTCTGGAACTATGATATTTCCGCCAACCTTTGTCCAGTTTTTGCTATCCCAGTAAACTTTTATCTTTATGTCTTCAAACTTTTCTACCTCTTTTATAACTTTGTTATTTCTTCTATAGTTCCCACCTCCGGGTCTTCGATGGGGATTTACAGATCTATTGTCTGGTATGTTATCATAAGAATTAGAAATTTCTTCTACCTTCTCTATAAACACCAACTGACAAGTAACTCCAAATATAGTAAAAGTAGAGTCAACAACGTCGTAGTATTTATCGAATACAGACTGAGGTATAGTGATTGGCATTTAATTAACCTATTTTGTAAGCTAGGTGTCCAGCGAAATTACCGGCAGAATTGTTTACAACTAAGCTCTCGCCAGTTTGTGTTCTGTATATCACCTCGTTGTCGTTAGCAGAAATTCCACCGTTTGCGGCTAATGACATAGGGCCGCTAATAGCGGTATTGGAGGTTCCAGACGAGAACACTTGAAAAGTAGAAGCTTCGTCTACAATGACCGTATAACTCATGACAGAAACCTGTCTACCCTCCACTCCAGCCACCAAAGTAGTTTGACCCGTTGCGCCACTAACTGGCACGAATGAAGGTTCCGTACTGAACTCATAATCACCATCGGTTGGAAGCGATGTGTTAACAAGTTTAGCGTCTAAAGACTGAGTGTTTCCGTTTCGATTGGTAAACGAAACGCCACTAAACTCCTTAAACCCGTTAGAATTAATAACTTTTTGAACCGAATTTGACATTTATTTGACTCCGAATTAAATTAATTGACCACTAACCCAACTGATACCGTTGGCTATCATAATATAATTATCACCACTCGCAAAAGCTATCGCACCAACATTTGCTGAAGAAATTCCATTGACACCGCTAACATCATCAACAGTGTCGTAAGTTGGAACAACTAGCAATCCATTGTTATTAACAATTGTATTATCCGTATGTCCGCCAACCCCACTGTCTGAGACTAACATGTTTTTAAATTTAATTGTACCGCTAACATGAAACTCATCTGGATTTGTTGAAGTGTCCAGTCTTAAAGAATCTGAGTATGTAATATGTTTGTTTTCTTTATAAAAAGCTATATTGCCAACAGCTTTATCTGCACTTTGGTCTTGTGTTACATATAAACCTGAAAGGTTTGGTATATCTTGTATTTCTAATTTTCTAAATGTAGGATGTTTATCGCCACAGTCTGCTGGACACTCACCAGAAGTTACACCAAGAAATGTGCCAGCAGTTTGATGTCTAAAATGAATTTCTTCCTTTACTATTCCAGACAACTCTAAAATACCGCTTGCTAGAGAAGATAATCTATTTCTAAAAAATGGCTCTCTTTGCCTTCCTGTTGAAAACCCAACGCCAACCTCTACAAAATCAATACCAGAGGCGCCGAGTGTAATTCCAGAAACCCTAAGAGTTGAAGTGCTATTGTTACCCTCAATATCTAAGGCTGCTCATGGATTGCTTGTATTTATACCTA
>Ga0098056_1000312_pt1 | contig 20236 bp, 19 predicted proteins | sample 17BtaG_FD_92583 | JGI IMG/M metagenome (GOLD analysis project Ga0098056, IMG submission 92583) | Marine viral communities from the Subarctic Pacific Ocean - 17B_ETSP_OMZ_AT15314_CsCl metaG | ecosystem: Environmental > Aquatic > Marine > Oceanic | place: Subarctic Pacific Ocean | collected...
AAGAATGTGGGTAACTAGCGTTCTCATTACCTACAGACTTAAGTAAGGAGAGCACATGAACAACTTTAGGTATTGGCTAAGTGCCACACTACTAGGTTGGAGTATACGATTGGTTCCTGATCCCTCTGTTAGGGTGGTCATGAAGTGGGGAGTACTCCAAGGAATGAAGAAACTAAGGGAACTAGACCTTAAGGAGGAGACAGAAGATGAACAGTAACCTGAGCGGACACATTCACTATGGGAGTTACGAGGAAACCCCAACCCTTACTGGAGTGGTAGATAAAGTAAACCACCCAGAGCACTACACTAAGGGTGGTATAGAGAGTATCGACTATATGAAGTCCAACATGACTACTGTTGGGTTCTGTGGGTTCCTTGAGGGGTCAGTAAAGAAGTACCTACACCGCTTCAGGTACAAAGGGAAGCCTATCGAAGACTTGAAGAAAGCTAGGTGGTACCTTGACCGACTGATCGAAGAGATGGAGGGTAACCCTTAAGGTTACTTCCGTAGTTTGCTCACTCCTACCACCCCAAAGACGGACACAATGATCATACCAGACCATTCACCAAGGGGAGGTGGGAGTGCAGCTATTGTCCATACTTGAGGGTACATACAGTCTGCACACCTAGGCTAGAGAGCAGCACTGTGGCCACCTCTCGCTTGTACGTCTTCTGTTTCTTAGGTTCAGTTCCAGTACCCTCTTGGGGCTCTTGAAGCGAGTCTTCCATTCTTCTTATTTCTCCAAAATCTTTTCAAGTATCTTCTGTTGACGGTCCATAGCTTTCTCATGAGTGGTGCACAAGGCTTCGATTGAGTTCTTTGTTTCAGAATGTCTCTTCTCATCCTCCACATCTTTTTGGTTCATACGGTACTCCATCAGTTCCATCTTCTTATTGTTGGTGAAGATGGTCCTGATCATCCAGAGAAGGGAAGCAGGAACAACCGCATAGAAAATTTTATCAAGGTTATCAAACATTACCTAGTACCACTCAAGAATAGAAGCTTCTCTTTTTCTCTACGTATGGTGAGCCCCTTAAGTTCCTTGAGGGTACCATCAGCTCGCCTTTGTTTGTTCCATGCTTTCTTCACATCTTCTTCCTTACCGATAGTCCCTTGAAGGGTGCTAGGGTTGCTCTCCACATCTCCCTAGGGGAGGGGAGTATCCAGCCCAGTATCAGCAACAGGATCATCCAGAGGGGGATGTCATTGTTCATAATCGTTACTGTCCCCCCGTCTATGGTCGTATTCTCTGTTGAGTTAGCCTCAACCTGAGATACGGCCTGATTGTTTTCCTGACCTGCCTGCACATTTGCTGCCACGTTAGGGCCACCACCTGTCAGGAGAGATAGAGGCCCTCCTCCACAGGCAGATAGTAGAAGTACTAGTGATAAAGAGATTACATATTTCATTTTGAACCGATCATACCAAGTTGCTTTCTTCACTTCTTCTTTCCCTCTGGGTTTTGATCGGTACCTGCTATGAACCTAGGTCCACCTGCCTTGGGAGACACTTTAGTTTCCTTTATTGTTGGTACTGAAATCCTTGTGGACGTGTTGTCTGGGACTCCAGAGCCTGTTTTAGTAAACAGGACATTCCCCTCACTGTCTAACCAAGTGTAAGTATTCCCACTCCTTTTCACTTCAGTTACTTGGTTCTTACCAAGCATTTCATTGTACTCTTGTGCCCGTCTTTTAGAGAGGCCGAGAGAGTTAAACCGAACTCCTGTACGGTTGCCGTTTGCATCCAACTCTGGGTAGTGAATAATCCCTGACAGGCTTTCTCCAACCTTCTTCATGTCACCTGACTCTATTGCTTTTACAGTGCTACTGTACAGAGTACCTACGTTAATGTACAAGGACAGTGCTGCTATCTTATCTGCTGAACTTAGTTCAGTGCTATCAAAAATAGATGGGTACTTCTTAGCAGCACTTTCGTACATCTTCCCATAGACTGCTTCCGCAAAGTTTCTCCTATCTTCAGGAGTCTTACCGCCGTTGAAGTCTTCGTAGTCTATTCCATGTGATCTTGCTGTAGAAGGGAGGATACCATATCCAAGGGTCAACTGACCCTCTGGACCCATGTGCTCCTTTGTTCCTTCTTTCCCTGCTATATAGTCAACGAAGGTGCCTAAGGAGAAATCAGCTTGTCCACCTTCATATCCTTTGGTGTAGGGGTTAGCCTCTCCCCGTGGGTCTTGCTGCTGACCGATAACCTCAGGTGCTCCGGCCATAGCCTCTGCTGTAGCACGGTCATAGATACCAGTATCAGGTAGACCGAAGTCTTTCTGGAACTTCTCCAGTCCACGTTGAACACCACCACCGAAGATACCATCAACACCACCTACATCGTAGCCAAGGTCAATCAGGTTCTCTTGCAGTGTAGTGACCCTACCTCCTTTAGCACCTCGTGCTAGGTTATCAAAGACAGGAGCCTCTGGACTAGCCATAGCTCCCGGTGCCTGTGGCATCCCCTGTGGCTGTGGCTGAGATGGGGTAGCTCCCCGTGCTGGGGCCTGATCAGGGGCCGGGGCCGTTGGGGTAGTGTCCATACCCGGAGCTAGTGGCTGCTGAGTGCCCTGCTGTGGGCTGACATGAGGTCCAGTAAAGATGTGAGGGGCTTGCTCAGCTAGGTCAGGTCGAACCTTTCTTAGAATCTCTAGGTTCCGTTGCTGTTCTTCCTGAAAGGTCTGACCCTTGTCAGTCAACACCTTCTCTGTAGCTGAGTAGTCGTCCCAATTAGTTCCAGCCATATCAATTTCCCTCCACTGGTATGTCCCGTAGTTTCTTTCTCTTGATACCATCTGGATCAATAAACCAAGCACCGTTAGGAAGACTATTGAAAAGTTTTTCATCATCTGTCCTTTCGTCTGACCAAGCTATAGGCCAAGGGGAGTCCTGCCCTCCGTAGTTCTCTCCCTCAGGTGACGGTGGTAGTGCATGTTTAGCCACCCATGCAGGGTCTTCCTCCAACATAGGGTGAAAGCCCTTAGGTGGTGAACCTGTCATACCCGGAGGAGGAAGGACATCTGCCTGTGTCTTTGTGTCTCCCCTACGGAAGGCATCCAGAAGAGAAACCTCGGGTGTAGGGTCTATCCGAGTAGGAGTAATCGCTTGGTCACCTCGTGGGTCTGCTTCTTTAACAGATTGACCTGAAGCTGGGCCTATGTGTTGTCCCATCCTTTGTCTTACAGCGTTAGTAGCCTCACCTTTAGTGACTGTCCCATCACCATCAAGGTCCAGTACATTGTTAACATGGTATGGGCTCTTCGGTCCATCGGAAGCTCTCCAAAGAACAGTACTGTCAGGCTTACCTACAGCGGCAGGCCATAGTACAGCCATGTAAACATCACTTAGTTGAGGGTCCTTCATACCCTTAAGAGGAGTAGTAGCAAAGTACTTATCAACCCACTCCATCTGCTCTGTCCTTGACATCTCAGCTAGTTCAGCAGTGGTGGTACCTAGTCCTTTAGCGGTTTTATCCATGAACTGAATCAGTCCCGTAGCTGAACTGTTCGGGTTCGAGGCAATAGGGGAAAAGGAACCGCTAGTTTCAAACTTAATGACACCCAACAGGAACTCAGGGTCCATGTTGTACTTCCCAGCTACACGATCTACAGCAGAGAGGAACTCCTTGTCCACCCTTACGTCATTAGGGAGCCAAGTAGCACGTTCCTCAGTGTTACCCTCCAACACATTGAAGGCATCCTTGACGTCCTCTCCTACATCCTCGTAGGCTGACTGAAGGAGAAGGGCTTTCTTGTTAAAAGCTACCACAAGGTCTTGTGCTTCTCCCCAAGCAGAAGAAGGATGGATGTCTGTGGTTGGACTAGGCTTACCTTCAGGATACTTGAGGGAGATTCTACCTTCACGCTTCTTAAGTACTTCTAGCTCTCTCTCGGTGAGGTTGCTGGTGTCCTGAGTTAGGTGAAGTGTGCCATCCTCGTTGAAGGAGACAACACCACCTTCAGCCCTAAGGATGTCTTCAATTTGAACCTTGACGTTAGCCGCATGGTTCCTGAGGTCACCTGCTGCCCACAGAATGAAGTCATCCCTGAGTTCAGGGTCTTCAGCCAAAACTTTCTTAAGAGCAGTTTGCTGGCTTTTCCCGCCGAAGACCTTAAGAAAGGTACCAACACCCATGGGGCCAGAAGCTCCCTTACGACTCTCTACAAAAGTACGAACAATAGTGTTTGACACGGTACCATCCTTGATGTTACGCGCAGACTCAGTGCTTAGAATTTCCTTTTCTTCTTCGGGGAGTGCCCCGATAACTTTCTTCGGGTCCTCCTCTGCTCCTAGTCTCCCCATCACTTCAAAGTACTTTTTGAGTTGTTCTCTGTTACCTTCGACAGAGAGGAGAGCAGAGACAGCCTCAGGACCAGCCTTCTGTGCGGTAGTCCAAGCTTGGTGAAAGCCACTCAGACCATTCTCGTCGAAGAGAGCGTAAAGCTCTAGTTGGTCAGAAGCCTCGAGGTATTTCAACAGAGCCTGAGCACCAGCAGGGTCCTCTCTGAGTTGCTTAAGGTAGTTGTCAAAAGGCTTGAAGACGTCAGCTTCCCAGTCGTTGTCGAAGTCGTCTATGTCAGAACTCTTCGAGCGACCATCTTCAGCAAACATGATCCTCGCTGTGTCCCGCATGGTCTGACCGATAGCCAACAACTCGTTAATCTCTAGTGTCTCACCGAACATAGCAACAAACTCAGGAGGAGTCTGCGTGGTACCCTCTGAGAGTACTTCGTCAGCGAGAGCCCGGAGGGTAGCTACCTGTGTGTTCACTGAACGGGCGTAAGCTGGCTTAGATTTCTTCCAGTAGAGGTCCGTACTCCGAGCAGACCTAGTCTTTAGCGCTTCATCAGCAAAGTACTGAGCCTTACCCTGTTCGTAAGCAGCCGCCATAAGGTTCTCATCTACTGTCTTAGTATCGGGGTCGGTAGCAGCTTGAGCAGCACTAGCTAACACCATCTGCCCTTCTGGGGTGGCACGGAAAGCTTTATCAGCTGCTAGGTCAGCCTGTCGTCTACCCTCTTCCATCGAAGTCTGAGGAGAAAGTACCTTGATTCCCCATGTGTCGTCTACGTGCTTAGCAGCACTGTCAGAGTACTCAGGGTACATGGTATTGAACTCTACTACTCCCTGTTTGAAGGCAGCAGAGTCACTCCGAGGGTCGATAGCACCTTTCTCTTTCCAGAAAGCCCTCCAAGCAGCACCGAACTTCTCCTCTCCTGTTGGTCCTTTAGTAGAACCACTCTGCCGAGACCCGAGAGCTCCGAAGATGGACCTGTACGCTGTGTTTTGTGGTGTTGTTACTGGGCGCTCAATGGCTACCCCAGTGTCACCGATGTCTATTCCTGCCATTACCTATACCTCTGTGCTGTTTCACTCTGGAACTCTTGGAGAACAAGATTTTCCAACATACTTAGTGTTCCCTTGTTAACCATTCGTCCCATTTCTCGTTGTTGCTTAGGAGTCAAGGTGACGTAGTGTACATGGATAGCCTTACGTAGCTCTAGTTGTGCACTCTCGTCCTTTCTCTCGATAGCCTTGTAGTATAATCCGTAGAGTTCAGAGACTTTTCGAGCTCTCCTGCGGAGGAGGTCCTTCTCAAATTTCTTCTGCTCCACGATACCCCAAGCAGCATTGACTTCCTCCAGAGGAACACCAACAAAGGTGGCTAAAGCATCCCGCCAGCCTAGATCATCGACTACCTTCACTCCATTCTTCGTAAGGTACTCACCTGTAGACCAGATGGTGTAGGCGTCAACCACCCTATTACCTATGGTGAGGTGTTGGACAAGTTTAGACCAGTCAGCCTTAGCTAGGTCCTCAGGGTATTGTCCAGCGATACTCAAGGCTAAGGAAGTTACTGCTGTTATAGCGTCACCTGTCCCTTTAACGGCCAATTCTCCTGCTGGTCCACCGACAGCTTCAAGGTAATCCTTGTTCCCAAAGTCCTTGATAAGGTCAAAGAGCCCTTCTCCCCAAGCAAGACGCTTAGAGATGTTAGTCTCGGTACCTAGAGCCCAAGAAGAGAGGGTATCCGCCATACCACCACGGAGGTCAATGACAAAGTTAGGATCCATGTCCACTCCCATGGTGTGTTCGATGCGGTCAGCCGCGAAGTTCGCTCCGGGGAGACCAGCGAAGCCATACATGACAGCGAATGTGGTCATAAGCTTAGCCTTCTGGGCACCAGTGAGGACTGCCTTAGCTTCTCCTCCTATCAGAGGCTTTAGGGAACCAGCAAACATAGCCTCAGACATACGCCAAGTGTAGGTGAGGAACTGGAATCCGGGAAATGCCTGATAAGGAGACCTAGAGGCATGAGTCATAGCGTTAGTAAGGATGTCCTGACGGTGCATCACCCACCTACGTCCTGCTTGGCTAGTGGGAGCAGTACCAAACTTCTTTACGTACTCTACGTAGGCTGTGTTCCACCCACCGATACGTGCTGCAAGTTCACCTTCATTGAAGAAGAAACGTCCACCCTTCCTAATACCATGGAGTCTACCTATGGTACTGGCTGCTGCTGCGTCTGCCCCTAGTTCAGCGACAGAGGAATCAACTAGAGCTCTCCCGCTTTCCCTTAGGGACTTCACCATGTCAATGAACTGATCCTCGGTGAGGCCCATAATGGGTCCTAATCTCTTACCGATCTGGGAGATCACCTGAGGTTTACCGTTTAGTAGGGCAAACCGTACCGCTGGAGTGGCTGCAACAGCAGCAGGAGACCACAAGGAGGACATACCGTACACGTTGACCAACTGAGAAGCCTGTACGAACACCTGATCGAAGGCAAAGAGCCCCAACTTAGCGTCAAAGGCGAAACCTCGGAAGGCTGTGACAGGATCAGAAGACCATTTGTCTGCTATATCTGCTGTCTTTTTCCACCCAGCACCATAGAGGTGGTCACCAAGGACTTCCATCTGGCTTCTCCAAGCCTTCGTGAACCAGTTTGTGCGGTTAAGACGGAACTCAATCTTGTCTCGCTCAAGAGCCAGCTTACGTCCTTCGATAGACTTGGTTTCAATCTTGTCTTTCAGGAAGTCTAGCTTCTGTCGGGCAGTCATAGCCCTTGTCTGAGCGAGGAAGTCCCTGTCGGAGATACCCACCAACACTCTCTTACCGCTGGGGTTAGAAGGACTGGGTGATAAGACCGCCCTAAGAAGTCCATAGATGGAAGCTTCCCCGTATGCTGCTTCACTGCGGTTAGCCACAATAGACGCAAGTCCACGTTCCTGCACCTCGATAGGCTTCAAGGTTCTGTTTGCTGCTCCACCGAACCCCATAAGAGGAGCATCTTTCCTCCCACCTGTACGAGCAATGAAGGCAGCTTCATGTGTCTGAGCTTTAAGGATGTCATCAAAGAAAGCATCACCCTCTGAGGCTACTGCTGCTCCACTCGGGGTGAAGTCAACCTTCTTCCTTATGTCAATCTTGTTCGTTTCCATGAAGTCAAGGAAGTTCTCAAGGGTTTCAGCGTTAATGTTCCATGAAGAGTTGTCTCTGACAATCTGCTGAAGAACCCTGTCAGTGGCTAAGGCACGAGCATCGTCAAAAGTAGCAGCATGAGGGAGCCTATCCTTAATAGCCCTAAGTACTGTGTTGATCTGAGTCTCAGCAAGTAGTGCTTCTGCTCTAGTCTTGACACCCATAATGGTCTTAGGGTCAGCCTTAACCATGGAGCCATCCACCGTCTTGTATACCCGGTCCTGCTTAACGTGGAACTTTACGGAGTTAGGAAAGTACACCCGATGACCACCGAAGTTGTACTCCAGTACATCTGTGTGGTACAGCCTGCGGGTCTTAGGGTTCTTCACGGCTACATAGGCTGCACGTCCAGCACCAGTCTTGTAACCACCATCATCTGCCACCCTCAACAAGGTGTACCCAGCAGGCACCTCATCAAGTAGGGCATCGTTTGCTATGTCGAATACCTTACTTCCCGCTGGGAGTTCCTTAGCTCGGACTACCCTACGTTCCTTACCTCCGATAGAGGCTATGACGTGTCCAGCATCTACTGCTGTCTTGAAGTGTGGGTCAGCTTCAGAGAAGTAGATAATATCGTGAGTCTCAACAAAGGACTCAGAGAGGGCCTGTTCTTTTGCTGTTGGGTTACGTCCGTGAACAGCATAGAAGTCGGTACGTACCTGTGCAGGAGTAGGGGCAGACCTACGGCGAGACATGGAGGGTTGGTCTCTGTAGGACTCCATGAGCTCATCAACAGCCCTAGTCTCTTTCTTTGAGGCTCCCCTTAGGAGCTTGGAGTGCTCCTTAAATACCTTACTCTTTACGAGACTAGCTGCTGCTTCTCCCTGCTTTAGGATAGCGTTAAGACGCTCAGTGGTCTGCACCAGAGGAGAACCATAGCGAGCCCAGAAACCTAGGCCCAGTTCGTCTACTTCAGTGGTAAGCCAAAGTGCTGCACCTTTTACACCCTCAGGGCCACGAGGTACGTTATCTGACTTAAGTACTACATAAGAGCCGGGTACATCAGGTACCTCACGGACTTCTCCTCCAATCTCTTTTGCAAAAGTCTTGGCGTTAGCTTCCGAGATGAAATACCTCCCCGTCTTTGTGCCAAACATACGTTGAGCGAAGAGGTTACCTGTGCTGTCATCAACGAAGTTCCAGTCGATAAGAGCGTTCCTACCGGAGGCCATATTCGCTGCATTGACTTCGGCCATGTACTCTGCCTTAGCTGCTGCGAAGTTAGCATCGTCGATAGCCTCACCGAAGTTGATCCCTTGGAGGTCCTTGAAGGCTTGTGAGGAGTCCTCAACGTCCCTAAGGGCTTTAGCTGTAGGCGCAGAGCGGTACTCAAGCAAGTCGAAGGAGGTACGACCAGCAGCAGGGGTGGCATTCTGTGCAATAGCGGCTGCACCATGTACCACATCGTTAGCTATAGCTGACTCGACAGCCTCGTCAAGAGACACCTTAGCTACTGAGCGAGCAGTGAGTAGGTCTGAGCCCACCCTGAAGGCCCGTGAGCCTACCTTGGCGGCTGTGGCAACAGGGAGGGCTAGGAGAGTGTCTACAGTGCCCCAGAGAGCCTGTTTGCGAGCCTCAGCACCCTTCCCTCTCTCAGGTAGGATGGACAAGAGGTCACCAAAGAAGAGCCTAGAGTCATCTGTAAAGAACCCTTGGTCTGCTGCTTGGTCCAGTAAGGTGCTTATCTGGGTGTGGTACTCTTCGTCTGTGATGTCAGCAAGTTGAAGGTTCATGATGTCTTGAGCAATCTTCACCCGAGCCTTGGTCTTAGCTGAGGAGGCAAAAGGAACAGAGGCAGTGAGGGCTACATCAGCGAACTCACCCCATAGGTTAAAGTCTCTCCACCAAGGTCTGTCCTCCTCCTTGCTTAGGCGTCTATCAAGTTCGTTCACGAGGATAAGAGACCTTGAGAGTTCCCTCTTTGCTAGTTCTCTAGCGTGTCGGTTGTCTGAGGTAGCAAAGACAGCTACAGTGGCTGAATCGATGAAGGTAGAGAAGAGAGGAGATTCCTGAGACTTCTCTTGGAGGCTCTTCAGGAGAGTTACCGTGTCGGTCTGTTCGGCTGCTGCTTCCTCAAGAGTTACCCTAAGTTCATCCTGTTGAACTTGCCCTGCTAGGGCCTCTGCTTCCCTGTCAAGGTCGTAGGTAAACTCGTTGTCCACCATAGAGTCAATGGTCTCCTTAGCGAGAGAAGACACATCAGGGTACATGGACTTCTGAAACTCCTTGGCTACAGGAGGAGTCTCCAGAGTTTTCTCTAGTTCTCCTGCCTTGAAAGGATCAAACTGAGCACCATGTGGTTCTGGTTGAGTAGAGGTGAACGGATCAAACATTACTAAGACTTCAAAAGTTTGTAGTTACTCATGAGGGATTGACCTCCACCAAAGACGTCAGAGAGGCCGAAGGCGATGTCACCAAATGCTTCCTGTTGGGCTGCTTGGCCACTTAGGGCTGTGATCTGCTGGTTAAGACCAGAGACTTGCATACCAAATCCTAGGTTACCGCCAAGTTGTGAGGCAGAAGACCCTTGGACACCAGCAAGACCGGAGCCTGCGAAGCCTTGAGCGTATGCCTGAGACCGCTGCTGTTCTCTTGCAATGATGGTACGACGAATAGCCTGACGTCTTTCTCGACGTGCTGTTACTTGCTCTCGCTCTACTTGCTTCTTGACCATCTTCGACTGAGTACGTGCCTGAGACAGACTAGCGCCTACCCCGACAACTGTGGCGATTGCTTGAAGTGCAAAAAAGAATGGGTTCATTACACCTTACCTCCTGTGTCTCTTACGATACCGTAACCTAGTAGGTTAAAGTCTTTTCCTGTCTGTGATTCAAAACGTAGTTTCAAGACTTTTCCTCTTCCTCTTAGTCTGGTCTTCGTCGAGATAATATCAAGTGGGTACCCGAAGGTATTGAGGGCATCCGGGTCAACAACGGGGTTGTACTTGAAGCGGTACACTTGTTGTGGGGTCGAAGTTGAGACAGTACGGAAGTCCCAGTAGGCAGACAAGAGTAGCCCTCCTTCTCGTGTGGGGGTGTATCCGTCAACCTCGTTTCCTTCCCAACCAGTCTCCGTTAACTTAGAGTAGACTGTAATGTAGGGAACGGTCTTTCTTGTGGTGAGGTCCCCGTGGAAGTCATAAGCTGCTTCTGCGTAGCTTGAGTAGTCTGCATCACCCCAGTCGCCAAAGGAGAGAGATGAGAAAGTAGCGAAGGTTAGACTACCGTTGGTAGCATCCCTTACGAGGAACTTTACTTCAGAGTCTCCTGAGAAGATGACATCAGAATACGTTGCTACCACTTGGTTTCCTGAACTATCCACGACGAGATTACCTGAGGAGTCCACTACATCATGTTCTACTTCTCCGTAGCCCACCCCCCTGAAGAAGGAGGTACCCACGATGAAGGGAGTGTTAAGTGTTCTATCTTCGATGGTCCAAGGGAAGAAAGCCTGAAGAGAGAGGTCCAAGATAAGGAAGTTGTTCTTCTTCGAGGTGGTCGTTTCTCCAGTCTCAGGGTACAACCAGTAGACCTTCTTGTTAATGGCGTCATACTCAGCAATAACCTTAGATTTACTGTCAGCACCTATCTCGTCATAGTAGGTCTGAATGGTACTTAAGGAGATGTTCTGCTCAACATACCCCAGAGACTCTGAAGAGAAGCTTAGGTTATGTATCCCGGAGTGAGACCACCAGAGGATGGAACTATCACTCTTAACAAGGGAACCTGCAACTGCTAGACCTACATCTGTGATCTTGTTGACAGAATACTCGGTAGCCTTGAAGACATTATCAACACCCTTGATTTCCCAGATACCGTTCTCAGCAAAGACAAACAAGGAGGCACCTAGGGACTCCATGCGAATAAGGTTGTGGGCCTCTGGGATACTGATTACTCCACCGTCTGAGTCCAGTAGGTCACTGATCTCTTCTGATGTGGGGTCGTTAACTTGGAGACATTCACCGCAGTCAGAGATGTCGTCCAGTAGACGAGAGAAGAAGATGTTTGAGGAGTTTTTAGCGGACCTCAGGCCAGCGTAGAAGACCCTCCCTGCGTAAGCCACAGCAGTCTTGAAGCGGGTAGCCTCAGCGGCAGTACCAATACCTGATACACCTGATGCCGTCTCCCTATCCATTGCGAAGAGGCTAAGGATGTAGTGACCATTAGCGATTAGGGTAGACCCAGAGTATACTTTCTGCCACTCAGCCTCATCGAAGTCGTCAGTAGCGTCCTTACCACTGTACCAAGGGTGGGTAAGAGGAGGGTAGGCAGTATTAGCAGATTTGTAGGTGGTGAGAGCAGCATCACCCTTTGTCCCTACCCAGCCTGTGTTCTGCGTATCGTACTCTCTGCCTGTACTTACTGAGCCTGTAGCGACCTCAGCGTCATAGGTTGAACGGTCCCCTTGCCACTCAAAGTCTCTTAAGCGGAAGGTAATAGAGGAGATGGTGAAGACACCTGTTGAGTTATCTCGCTCTAGGTAGATAGGAGACATAGCCGAGGAGACAATAACCAGAGCACCCTTCGAGGAGGTGGCCTCAACTTCAATCTGAGAGGTATCCCCAGTGGCTGTCTCGTATGCTGTCAGGTCTATTGAGTAAGTGGTTGAGTCAGCGTCACTGACTGGGACTTCTTGTCCACTGATGGGGCTCAGAGACTTGTTGTAGAAGTAGAGGGTGGAGCCAACCTGTACCCCGGTGTACTGGAGGGATGCTTCTCCTCCTACGTTTTCCCAAGAGAAAGTATGAAAGAGGTTAGCAGCAGTAGAAGAGAAGGAGCTAAGGGAGTACCCATCTTCGTACTCGATACCTAGTCTACGCCTACGGCCACCAGTGCGTTCAGGGACACAATTACACTCGTCTACAGAAGCTCCTTCAGGGAAGGTGAGTTCTCCTGCTTCAGTGATGAGACCTTTGTTGAACTGAACTACGTTCTTACTGGAGAGTGGCATTACGCCTCCTTAGGCTTGACTACTCGTGGCTTCTTGTATTTAATAGGTGGAGCCTTCTTCTTCCCTCGGGCATCTGCGTAGGCAGCAGCAGTAAACTTCTTGTTGTTAAGGAACCGTGTTAGGTGGTTCTCTGCCTGCGGCCTTGAGGTGAAGGACTGGGATAAGTCTGCGTCTACATCTCCTCTGTCTGAAGTGATCACCCAAAGCGATGGGAATCTGAAGTGTCGTATAACGGTGTACTTAGCGTTCACTTTATTTGTAGTCACCTCGGTATAGTCTCCGTCCTTTGACATCTTGAAGTTAACGACCGTATCCACTTAAGGAAGTTCCTTTCTTTGTTTTGAACCTATCGTTCTGGAGGTAACTCCTTAGGCGTCTAGCTCTCTGCTCTACCTTCGGGTCTGGTTGTACCTTCAGGAGGGAGAAGCAAGCTGACTTACTCTCGGCCAACAGGAGGGGAAACATTTCGGCGTCAAGGTCAGGCGTAAAGGTATCCTCGATAGAGAAGGAAGGGTAGGATATACCGTAAGCTCTTGTCTTAGATGCCTGAAGAGTGGTGTCGATGGTGTTGTCGTGTGAGTCCATGACGATATAGTGGTCATCAAAGGAGGTGTAGTAGTTTGGCATCCGGTCGTTACGGATGAAGAGGGTGGTCCCTCCGTTCTTATCTAAGACTTGAGTGGTGTTGTCGTCGTTGTTGTCTGTGGCCTCAAGGAAATCCAGAGGCTCAAGGAACTTTATCTCACGGTACTCAACAGAACCTGAAGTGCTCACGTTATACCAGATGCTCTCGAACTGTGAGGTATCTGTTGGGTACTCGAAGTGGGTGGGGTAGTCAGAGTCACCTAGGGCTGTGAGCTTCAAGAGTCCACGGTGCTCAGGGATTTCCTTAGCCACCACCATAGCGTTGTATGTGTCCTTGACGATAGAAGCAACTTGGAGTGCCTCTAAGGTATCGTCAATGGAGTTCACTTCTTCTGAGTCCATATCAGAGAGGATTGATTGTACTATTTCGAGCAGAGTAGATTTCATTACGAACCATCCACACAAATTACGAGTACTGTATCAACGTGGGAAGTGGCTCCACCGTCACAGTTTACCTTAATCCAGTCAGAGGCTGTTAGGGTATTGTTTGAACTAGGGGCTAGAGTGTCTACATCACCTGCTGCTGAACCTGACTGAGTTATTGTTAAAGTACCCATAGAAGCTGCTGCTGAGTTGTAGACTGTAAAAACTACATCTGAACCTGCAATGGCTCCACCTAAGACTGTTTGAACTTTTGTCACTGTTCCTGCGTATGGTATAGGGATGTAGGTATCACCGGAGGAAGAGATGTCATGTATCAGAACAGTGAAGGTATCTGACCGACCTACCCAAGAACCTGAACCCAGACCATCGGCTACATAAATCTCACCAGAAGTAGCAGTGTCTGCACCCTTTGGTTCATGAAGCTCCCCAGTGGTGAGAGCGGAGTGTTCAACTGTTGGCATAAAGCACCTCTTGATGTAGGTTAGGGGGAACCGTTAAGCTCCCCCTAGGTTGGTTTACAGACCGTCCGTTACGTATTCGATAACGATCCGGGCAGACCCAGCAGTCCAAGCAGCGGTGCCAGTAGTGAAGTAGACATACGCATCGGCAGAACCGACAGTAGCTACGCCACCCACAAGAGCACCATCACAGAGGATGCCATCATCAGCAGCCAGAGCAGTCTTAGCAATCGCAGCATCAATACCATCGGCATCAATAACTGTGGAAGCATCAGACTGACACAAACCGATACCCAGAGTAGCTGAACCAGCGGAGGTCCAAGCTTCTGTGACTACCAGAGTAGCTGTTTTGATGTAGGAACCAGCAGGAATGAACGCATCAGTTACACTCACATTGGCGATGTGTGAAGCGGCAGACGTGATGTCTTCCCAGTCCACAGCAATCTCCAACGATTGTACAGGTGATACGGCATGTGTGCCAGTTACATTAGGTGTACCCTTTTCAGTACCGAACTTAACGAGAAGGCCGTCAGAGTTAGTCCAAGACATATCTTATCCTTTCCTTAAGCTACAGCAGTGTTGCAAACGATAGTAACCATGTTCTCTGGGCGGTAAAGCTTAACACCGTAGCGAGCAGTAGTAACATACTCATCACGCTGGAAGTCTTTATTGTACTCAGAGTCAACTTCAGGCATCTGACGCCATGCACCTACAAGAGGAAGCACATCGTTAGAGGCTGAGAAGAAGTGGTTAGCTTTCGCTGTTACAGCACTAGCATCGAAGGTTGTAGACTGGTCACGCTCAGGAAGAGCAGAGTCAGTTACAGTCTTCAGGTGGTTGGAAGTGTACACATCAAAGCCGTAGATGTTGGCGATGAAGGAAGTACCTGTCGCGATACCGCTAGATACCAGACCTTCCCAACGAGGGTTGTTAGACACGTTAGTCAAGTTAGCGAGGGTATTCATCTCGTACTCGATTGACGGGTCAACGATTGCCACCAGATTAGTGTCTGGGACATTGGCAGTCTTCAAGGCCAACCGTGCGTAAGCAAAGTCAGCTACTTCAATCTTACCAGAGTTACCACCAGCAAAGCGGTGAGCCTTACTGTTGATTACCTCGTTAGAGTTTGCACTGATACCGGACTCAGGAGCTTCGAAAGTAGTTTTCTCGAAGTGTTCCATGATTGCACGGTTCTGTGCAGGCACAAACGAAGACACAAGTTGGTTCATGTAGAACGCATCCTGCTTATTCTTCTTCGTGATGTACGTAGCAGAAGACAGGTACTCAGTGATAGTGAATTGGAACTCACCAGTATCGAGTGGACGGTACTGTACCGCCGTGTCTTCAGCGTAGTCATCGACTTCAACTGCGCCGATTGAGGGGATGGTGAATGTGGTACCATCTCCAAAACCATCAAGCATTTTTACATACTTGGTGGCCTGTAGTTCATCCTCAAGGACTTCCTTCAGTTCGTTAGACCAAAGTTCAGCCCTGATAAGATGACCACTGTTTCCAGTATTCATACCAGACATAGCTTTTTCTCCTTAGCTATTGTAGAATGAGTCTCCCAGTGCTACCCTATCGTCAAACATTTGAGCTTGAACAGTAGCAGAACGATACCTATCAGGGTTCTCCTTGCGGAGTTTCCGGTAGAAGGTAGAGTCCCTTTTGGTGGAAGACAGATTGAGGTTGTCTGTGTGGACTGTACTTGAGACCATGGGGTCCGCTTGTTGCGGGGGTTGACCCATTGTCTGCAAGAAGAGAGAAGGAGATTTGGAGGCAATAGTCTGTAGGTCTTCTACGGACATCCCCAATTCTGTTGCCTTCTCCTTGACCTTGACTGAGGCTTCTGTGCCATAGGCTTTGGTCATTGCATCCTCTACCGCCTTAAGGTTACTTGAGGTGATAGCTGACTGTTCACGTTCAGACAGAGTAGTTTCTACAAGACTCTTGAGGTCTTCGGCACTAAGGGCTGGTTGGTCGTTAGTGTTAAGACTGTTCACTACAGGGTTGGGCTCAAGTTGAGCGGTCTTGTCCTGTAGGGTAGCGAGTAGCTCAGAAGCGTAGTCCTGCTTTTGGAGTTCTGCTTCAGCGTTTGTGAGCTTGGCTTGGAGTTCAGTGATGAAAGTATCTGACTCTTGTTTACCTTTTGCAAGGTCTTCAACAGTCTTGAACTTCTTACCTTCGCCTACTAACTCATCGACAAGAGTGGTTACTTGTGCGGGGTTAGCGTTCTGGGTGTCCACTGGTTTTGGATCATCAGAAAAAATTGTCATGTTAGTCCTTTGGTTTGCGACCGTTAAGGTCAATCAGATCGAGCACCTTGGTTAGGGCTCTGTTGTAGCCGTTGGTGTCGGCTTGGTGGTAAGCCCAAGAAGGTGACTCATAGTCTGCCTCCTGAGGCTTCTTCTGAAGAGCTTCAACCAAAGGTCTTAACTCGTCAAATGCGTTGCGGAAGTCTAGGACCTCCTTCTTACGGGTTGCTCTGGAGGGACCGGAGGTGCCCTTTGTCCATGCTGAGTGCATTAAATTCCTAGTTCTGTCGCTACTTGTTGCTGTTCTTCGAAGTCTACTTGAGCTTCTACACTTGCTTGCTGTGTTTCCATTTGCTCTTGGATAGTTATGTTCTCTCCATAGAGGTCTTGTTCTCCTAGTTCATCAGACATGATCTCAGCAATCTTCTTGCCGCTGATGTGTGCCCCTACTGTGGGGTCAGACTGACGTACCTGTTGGAGAGCTTGGAGGTTCTGTACTCGTTGAGCTCTCTCTGCGAAGTGTCGGGCACCGATAGACTTGAGGCGTCCTTCTCCTGTTACATCTGCTTTCTCGATGGTAACAAAAGCTGTACGTCCAGCCTCCTCCACTCGGAGTTGCTCCTTGGTGCTCATGTTACGTGAAGCTTCAGCAAGCATGTAGTTGAACATGGGCTCGAAGAAGGTGCGCTCAATGTGAGCAGACTTGTGTTGGAAGATACGACCAGAAGCGTTATCGAGGGACTGTACCTCGAAGGCTGTCTTCTCACCGGGGGTACGGATACCCATAGCTTGACGAGGAGCACCAGCCATCTCTTCCATCTTGTTCTCTAGCTGAGAGATTTGGAAGTCAGCATTTAGTGCAGTGCCGTCAGGACGGAGGTACTCTACGCTACCTTCTTCTCCTTCGTAGATACGGGCACCGGGGGCAATCTCGAAGTCTTCTACTGAGCCTCTGATCTTCATCATAGGTAAGGAGATCATATCAAAGACGTCAGCCTTGAGGTTCTCTAGGTGGTCGATGCGGTACTGCATCCCTACAAGGTTGTCTAGTGGACCCATGGCGTATAGGTTATCTGGGCGTTCCCTCCAGCCAACATGGAAGAACGGTGCTGTGCCGAGCCATGAGGGATTCTCCTCGTTGCTCAGGAGGTAGGCTCTGTCCATGATCCTGATGGTACGGTCAGTCATCAAGGTGCCTGAGGAGGTGTCGTAGAGGTCACCGTAGAAGGTGAGGATTTCCACGTAGCCTGAACCGTAGTAGTGCTTGATGTCACTGAAGCCATCTGCTCGGTAGGCGTCACCCTTTGTTACATCGGTGGAGTCTAGGACACTTTGGCGGTTAGTGAGCATACGCTCGAAGACAGGATTAAGGTCCTCTTGGTTCTCTTTCTCGATGAGGCGCTTAACGTCACCAAGGGTTAGGAGGGACCGAACAACCTTAGGGGACTTAGCGAAGGAACTTGCAGTAGGGTTGAAGCAGATGTCGAAGGGGGAGATACGGATAGCCCTTGGGCCTACGAACTTCTCGATGATGTCTCCGTCTTCCTTCTTGATGTAGTCTCTCTCGTACTTCACGAAGCCAAAGGCATTGCCGTAGTCGATGACATCATCAAGGAACTGGGAGGCAACACTGGGGAATGACTGCTCTGAGAGCTTAGCCTTCATGAAGGAGGTGATGATCTGCTTCTTTGCCTTGGAGTTATCGTCAAAGGTTGTACCCTGCCAACGAAGGTAGTTCTGAGAAGGGAAGAGAGCAGAGAAGAGATTTGCGTGGAGATTATCCTTGATCTGAGTGAGCTTCGGGGTGGTTGTGGAGTTAGACCAAGGAAGCTTAGCATTGCTCGTTGTTGAGGTGTCTGTCGCATAGAGGTAGTTACGTAGCTCTCTACGCTCGTTTACCCACTGCTGTCGGAGGGTATTCCATTCGGACCACTTAGAGGAAATCTCTGTGGCGAGGTGCTCAGGGGAGAGCATATGTTCAATGTCTAAGGACTCAGCCATTTAGACTCTACCTCCAAAGCGGGTGTTGTAGACGATGTTATCCGGGCGGTGCCTACGGAAAGATTGCTGTGGTTTGATCAGTCCTTCGACTGCTGTAGCCAAGGCATCCTTTACGTCATCGTGAGGGGGGTTGTTTGTTACAAGCTCTTCCTCTAGGATTTGACAGTTGCCGCCTTTGTAGTGGTATACCTGTAGATTGTCGTAGCGTGGCACTAAGATAGCTTCGATACGTTCTTCTTTTGAACCTTGGTGTCTTGTTGGTTTCACTTCTTCTACTGCTAGGTTCAAGCCGTAGGGAAGGATGTAGTCATACTTGAGGGACTGGACGATAGCCTTCTGGGCTGCTGTGACCTCTGCTCTAAGCTTACGGTAGCCCCACTTGGAGACAGAAGCTTGGACATTCTTGAAGTACTCGCTGATGTCAGAGGTCTTGAATCGGTTGATGTCGAGTACGTACACTCGGTTCATATGGTCCACTCCTGCTACCACAATGGCTGTAAAGTCTGCTCTCTTCCTTACGCTATAGGCGAAGTCAATAGACGCCATGAGGTTTAGTCTGTTACCATTGTACGTCCAGTGTCCGTTATCTTCCTTGAGGAGGCTACGCTCGTAGTACTGGAACTTGTCGTAGTCTACTGGGCGAGAGTCAGGATCAGAAGGATCGTTGTAGTACTGTGCTCTGAACTGGGTACGGTCAAGGTACTTAGCTTTCTTCCTTGCTAGTTCCTTTACGTCGAAACCGAACCACTTACCGTCTTTACGTTTCTGCTTAGGCCAGAGGAACTCACCGAAGCCATCACCTGTTGATTCTACTTGACGTTCAAAGATTTCGTAGATGGACTCATCACACTGGTACTCTCCTTCGTCTGAGAAGACAGGTTCTTGCATCTCTTGAAGGATACCGTAGAGGTCCTTTGGGTGGTACCTTGTGCCTACGATCCACTCTCTGGAGCCTGTACCTTCGATGGAAGCAAGGAGGGAGTACTGTGTTTCTACTTTTTTGCGTCCTTCTCCTGTGTAAGCGTTCTCGTAAACCACCACATCGTCCAGTACTGCAATGTCGAAGTGAAGTCCGGTGATACCTGTGGTGAGACCAGCAGTCTTAATGGAAGGGTCTCTGATCTGTTCTTCTTTACGGATAGGGTGGTCTAGTTCTATTTCTGTTGCTGACCACTTACGGTTCTGCATGCCAAGGCGAGGCTGTACGTGTTGTGGCCAGTAGCGTCTGTAGGTCTCTGAAGTGAAGATGGACTTCATGAAGCCGAGTTGTTTCTGGGCTAGGTCTGAGGTGGCAGACATATAGAGAACTCTTAGTGAGGGGTCCTTTGTGAGCTCCCAGACAACTCGGTAGGCTACATAAGCTGACTTACCGTGGTCCCGAGGGAGGAGGACAAGCTGGTGGTCTTTTGCTTCTGGACGTGTCCACCACCTGATGAGTTCCTCGTGGACAGCACCTAGTACTCGTTGAGGTGCTATAAGTTTGATGAAGGTGAGGAGGTCAGCTTCTGCTGCTTTCCTGATCTCCTCCAGTTGGGTGCTAGACACTAGGCAGAGTTCCTTAGTCCGTACATTGTGATGGTACCACTCTCGAGGTTACCGCTGCTGAAGTAGAAGCGTGAAGCATCAGGCCACCTTCCAAATCTTCACATCTGCGTAGATTTCAACCTGCCCCGTATCTACGTCCACACCGGAACCAGCGCTGCGGGTGCAGTAATGACGCAGCTCAAACACTTTAGTTCCGGCGATAGTTACCCTACCACTAAACGAACTCCGCCCGCGCACGTTGCCTGTCGGATCGCAATACTCGCTTGACCCATTAACCGCATAGCTAGAATCAGTCACGTTGTAGATTGCGGCTTGGTGCTCTTGGTTTTCTCCCGCACTAGCCCACCCGTCAAACCAGTAGGTTCCCACAGGCAATGTGATTTGACGTGAACTTAGGGAAGCTCCGGGTATCTCTGCAGTCAACTCTGTGTTCAGTTGGCGAACATTCCACGTAGAGCTACTCAGCCATTGGGCATTTCCCCCGGTCGATTTTTGGTCTTGGATGTGATA
>Ga0098056_1000315_pt1 | contig 20089 bp, 10 predicted proteins | sample 17BtaG_FD_92583 | JGI IMG/M metagenome (GOLD analysis project Ga0098056, IMG submission 92583) | Marine viral communities from the Subarctic Pacific Ocean - 17B_ETSP_OMZ_AT15314_CsCl metaG | ecosystem: Environmental > Aquatic > Marine > Oceanic | place: Subarctic Pacific Ocean | collected...
AGTAGAGCGCTACGGAAATCGTTCAATCGGATCATTTTTAAGAATGGTATCTGCAGAGATGCCTTCAACGTCAGATCAAATTATCTGGACTGAGCAAGGACGTTTACATACTCGTTATGCAAATGTACTTCCTCAAGGAAGCGCAGCTACATTACCAGCTGCTGGTGCTGCTGCTGCAATTACGGCTAACGCTAACGCAGGTGGAGTATTAAACTTTACTATTCCTGCTCAACCAACAAGCGTTGGATTAACAGGAGCTACTACATCAAACTGTAACTTCAAAGTTGGTCAAACAGCTATGGTACAAGTTCAGTCATCTGCAACTTCTGCTGTTGGTGGAACTGCTGATGTTATTAAAGGTGTAGTAACAGCGGTTTCAGGCGCTAGCTTTCAAATTAAAGCTTACAAATCTCATGCTGGAGTAACATCTTCTGAGCGAGTAACTGCAATGGTATATGGATCTGAATTTGCTAAAGGTACTGGAAACTTTACTGAAAAGCTAGATCCTAGCTATGCTACATTTACAAATGCTCCAATTATTATGAAAGAGCACTATTCAATCAACGGATCTGACACAGCTCAGATTGGATGGATTGAAGTGACTTCAGAAAACGGAGCTGATGGATACCTATGGTACCTAAAATCAGAGCACGAAAATAGACTACGCTGGGAAGACTACGTGGAAATGGCTATGGTTGAAGGTGTTGAAAAAGCTTCTGGAGGAGCTAATATTGCTCTTGGAACTTACGGAGGTAGCCTTGCTGCACAAAACGCACGTGGTACTCAAGGTTTCTTTGATGCAATTGAAGAAAGAGGTAACGTATATTCAGGATTTGGAGCGCAAGCTACAGGTGGTGGTGCACTTACTGATTTTGATGCTGTTCTTAAGCAACTAGACAAGCAAGGGGCTATTGAAGAAAATATGCTTTTCTTAAATCGCGATTTATCATTAGAAATTGATGATATTCTTGCTCAACAAAATGGTGGCTACGCTAGTGGTGGTACTTCTTATGGAGTATTCAACAACAGCGAAGATATGGCGCTTACTTTAGGGTTTACTGGATACCGCAGAGGATCTTATGACTTTTACAAAACTGACTGGAAATACTTAAATGACTGGTCAACTCGTGGAGGTTTTGGAGATGTTGAAGGTGTTTTAGTACCTGCTGGTACGTCTACTGTTTATGACCAACAACTTGGCACAAACATTAAGCGTCCATTCTTACACGTAAGATATAGAGCTTCAGAAACTGACAACAGAAAAATGAAATCTTGGATTACAGGATCTGTTGGAGGACCTACTAGCTCAGATATTGACGAAATGAGAATGCACTATCTGACTGAAAGATGTCTTATTACTCAAGCTGCAAATAACTTCGTATTATTTAAAGCTTAATAAGTTTTTTAACTATAGGATACGGGCTCTTCGGAGCCCAGTATTCTTATTTTATATTATTTAATCATGACAACAAAAACAACAAAAGCTCCCTCTATTGAAAAAGGATGGGAAATAAAAAATAGAACATATGTATTAACCGGCAATAGATCACCTATTTCTTGGACAATACAAACAAAACACACAGCTAGAAAGCCTTTACTTTATTTTGATGAAACAAACGGAATAAATAAGGAAATACGTTATGCTACAAATCAAAAATCTTTATTTGTAGACGAACAAAATGGGGCTGTAACATTATCTCACGTAATGTTTTTAGACGGCGTGTTATATGTTCCAAAAGAAGAACAAAATTTACAAAAATTACTTTCTTTATATCACCCAGAAAGAAATAAACTATGGGAAGAAATTGACGAAGTACAAGAAGCTGAAGATGAAATTGATGTTTTAGAATTAGAACTTGAAGCTTTAAACTTAGTTAATGAAATTGATATTGAACATTTAGAAGCTATTATGAGAACAGAATTAGGTTCTACGGTAGCTAGCCTTTCTTCTAAAGAATTAAAAAGAGATGCGTATAGATTTGCTAAATCGCAACCTCAATTATTTTTAGAACTTGTTCAAGACGAAGATATAAAATTAAGAAACTTAGCTAACAGAGCTGTTGAAGTTGGAATTTTACAACTTACTGATGATAATACTGTTTTTAAATTTGCTAATGGCAAAAAAGTTTTAACGGTACCATTTGAACAGCACCCTTATGCGGCGTTAGCTCAATATTTTAAAACTGATGAAGGCGTAGATTTAATGAAATCTATAACAAAAAAGCTTTCATAAACACTTGGCGTAGAGTAAGAAATTAACTCTATGCCGTCTAAACCAACACAATAAATATAAATGGTAAATATAGATAACGTCTACAATACTGTATTAGTAATAACTAATAAAGACAACCGTGGATATATAACACCAGAAGAGTTTAATAGATTAGCAAATCAAGCTCAGAATGAAATATTTGAAAGCTATTTTAGAAAGCAATCTTCATATGAGCTTAATGCAAATATTACTAGCGATTTTGCAGATCCTGTTCTAAACACTTCTGAGAAAATAAATGAATTTTACGGTGATGCTAACTTAGTATTAAGCAATGGTGTTTTTAACTATCCTAGTGACTTTTATAGATTAGGCGTTGTGTCTGTTAATAATAAAGTGGCAGATTTTGCACATCATTCAGATATAAAATATATTAACCAATCACCTTTAACTTACCCTGTTGATAGTCAACCTGTATATACATTAGCTAAAGACGGGGTCAAGGTTTATCCTGGCACGATAACTACAGGTGTTAACATAGATTATTTAAAAAAGCCTAACAGACCTAAATGGGGTTATATTATGCCTACAGCTGCACAAATAGCAGCAGGTATACCTAACAAACCTATTTATGATCCAACCGTATTTGATCCTTCTGCGGATAGTTATAGTTCATCTGCCAAGTCTTATAATTTTGAGCTGCATGCTTCAGAAGAATATGATTTAGTTGTTAAAATTTTAACATATGCAGGGGTAGCTATAAAACAAGCTGATATAGCAGGATTTGGGCAAGGTAAAGAACAACAAATAGCAGCAACTGAACAATAATGGCAATATCAAGAAAACCTTTAGATGTAAATAATTATTCTGCTTTAGATGGCGGAACAGGATTAGCTATACCGGGATACTATAGTAGAACAAATTTAAATGATATAATTAATAACTTTATGATTGCCTATGTAGGTGATGGTAAAGTTTTAACAAAGGTTCCTAGATATGAAGTTGCTTTTTGGGCACAGAGATCTGTTCAAGAATTTAGCTATGATGTTTTACATTCTGAAAAATCTATAGAAATAGAATTAAGCCCAACTAAAAGCATTTCTCTACCATCTGACTATGTTAATTATGTTAGGATTGAATATACTGATGCTAACGGTGTAATGAAACCTATACTGCCGAGCAGAACAACTACAGCAAACAAATCAGTTGCACAAGATCAAGATTACAAATATATATACGATCAAGAGGGTAATATAGTTTTTAAAGAAATATCTGAAACTATTGAAAAATATCAATCAGCTGAAAGATTAATGGACGTTCAACAAACTCAAGATTATTATAACGGTTATTTTGACACTGATGATTATTTGTATTACGGAAGAAGATACGGATCAACCCCTGAATATCAAAATATAAATGGTACTTTTGTTTTAGATACAGAAGCTGGAAAAGTTTATTTTGACGCTGCCTTTAAAGAAGGTGCGTTTATAACTTTTACATATATATCTGACGGTTTAGGTGATAATGGTAATTTTGATAATGTATATGTTCCTAAATTAGCAGAAGACGCTGTATACGCTTCAATGCTTTATAATTTAGCTAAGCTTAGAGGTTCGGCCGCGGGAGCTGCTGGGCTTTACAAAAAAGAAGCTTCTTCTAAAATGCGAAATGCAAAAATAAGATTATCTAATATGAAGTCTAATGAAATGACTCAAATATTACGTAATAAAGCAAAATGGATTAAACACTAATAAAAATCTATGCCAGAAATTAAAAGACTCTTTAACGCGAGTAAAATGAATCGCGATTTAGATGATAGATTAGTACCTCCCGGTGAATATCGAGAAGCTTTAAATATAAATGTAAGTAAATCCGAAGGTTCGGATATGGGTTCTGTTGAAAATTTATTAGGCAATAAACTTATAAATACTACTTCTATAAATAACGCTACTGTTATTGGAGCCTATAAAGATACGGGAGCTGAAAAAATTTATTATTATATTACATCAAATGATTCTTTTGATGAAAGCAATACTGGTTCGCACCAAATTATAGAATATGATCAAAAAGCCGAAAAGAGCACAATTTTAGTAGATGCGGTAGATTTAAATTTTCATAAAAATTATCCTATAACAGGCATAAATATAGTAGACACTTTATTATTTTGGACAGATGATAGAAATCCGCCTAGAAAAATAAATGTGCAAACAGCTTTAAATGAGCCTGGATATTATAATATAAATAATATTGATAATTTAATATCTGTAGCTAAATATACGCCATATCAAGCTGCTAATATAATTTCAGTAGGATCAAATGATGAAGCGGGTAATCCAATAACATCAAATTTTTTAGAAAATAAACTTGTAAGATTTTCATATAGATGGCAATTTGAAGACGGAGAATATAGTACTTTAGCTCCGTTTACTCCTATATGTTTTTCAAGACTAGGAAATGCTGACGCTATTGCTACATCTATAAGTGATTTTGGTGAAATCGAAACTTTTGTAAATGCTATAAAATCTGTTCAATTATCCGTACCAACTCCTTCTAGTTTTGGAATAGTAAAAGCGGAATTAATTTATAAAGAAACAGGATCTAATACATTGTATGTTGTTGAAGATAAATCTATAACAACAGAAACTAGCGTTAACTTTTTTTACAAATCACAAGATCCATTCAAAACATTACCGTCTGATCAGCTAACAAGAGTATATGATGCTGTACCTCGAATAGCCAAAGCCCAAGAGCTTGCTGGAGGAAGACTTATATATGGTAATTTTTTACAAAACTATAACATACCAACTATAGATTTTACTGTAACTAGAACTGGAGAAAATTCAGCAAGATACACACAAATAAATAGTTTGTCCGTTAAGTCAAGAAGAACTTACCAAGTTGGTGTTGTTTTGGCTGATAAATTTGGAAGACAGTCACCTGTAATCTTATCAAATTCAGGAGGAGACACTGTTTTTATAGACGCGGGAACTGGTGAAGATGATTCAACTACAGCTTTTAATGCTTTACGTATAGCATTTTCACAAGCAACAATAGATACTCTACAAGAGTTAGGTTGGGCTTATTCATATAGAATTGTTGTAAAGCAAAGAGAACAAGAATACTATAATTGGATTTCAGTTGTTAATTCACAAGATAATGTTGCTAGATTAGGTGACAGTATTAATAAGATACCAAGAGATCAAACAGCTATTATACCGCCTAGTACTTCATCTACAATATCGCCTACAAATATTTCGGTGTATCCAAAAGTTCTTTCAGGAACAAACCAAACCACATCTACATTAACAAAAGTAAGATCAATAGCTAATCCATCAGGCGATGCTACTGTTTCAACAGGGTCTACAACATCTGGCTTAGCTGCTTTTGAAACAAAGCCAGTTGAATCCTCTTTAGATATATTTTATGAAACATCTACAGGTGGATTAATTTCTCAATTGACAACAACAGCTATAGATATAAATTTTTTCAATTGTTATTTATTAACATTTCAGCCTGGCACACATATAGAAATTAATAGGTTGCGTGCTGGTTTTAATGAAACAGCTTTTGATGTTGGAGTTAGAGCTTTTGTAGTACAAGAAAATTTTGCAGAAGAAAGAAGATTTAACACATTAATACATTCTAGCGGTCTTTTTAATTCAAGAACAAATATTAATTATATAAATCAATTCAATGAGTCTGAAGGGGGATTAACCATATCTTTGGACCCTCATGATGGTTTTATACAAAAATTATTTGCTGATGATACGCAAATAGTTATTTGTCAAGAAGATAAAATATCAAGATCGCCTATAGATAAAAACTTTATATACGCGGCGGAAGGTGGGGCTATACCTGTTACTAGTAATACACAATTTTTAGGAACAATAGCGCCTTATGCGGGAGAATTTGGAATATCAAGTGATCCCGAATCTTTTGCTACATTTGGGTTTTCAAAATATTTTACAGATAAAAATAGAGGCAGCGTTTTAAGGCTTGCGCAAAATGGTATTATAGAAATATCAAATTTTGGCATGAGTGACTTTTTTAGAGACGCTTTAAAAAGAGCTACAAAAATTATTGGGTCTTATGATGAATATCACGGGTTATATAATTTAACTATTATTGGCGAGTCTTATTCAAGCAATACTGATACCAATATTGCAACTGCTGTCAATAATTATTTTACAATATCTTTTGACGAAAATGCTAAAGGCTGGACAAGTTTTAAATCTTTTAAGCAAGAAAATGGTGTAAGCTTGAACAATACTTATTATACTTTTTACGAAGGTAAACTTTGGGAGCATAATTCAGAAAGCGTTACTAGAAACAATTTTTATAATTCAGGAACACAAGAATCTTATATAGAAGCCATATTTAACGATGCCCCTTCTCTGGTTAAGCAGTTTAACACTATAGGCTACGAAGGTAATCAAGGATGGGATTTAAGCTTCATAAATACAGATATATCCACAGTAGGCGTTTTACCTACAACAACAGATGCTTTCAATACAGTTTTAAGATTGCAAGGAGTCTCAAGCAATAGCATAATATCAGGAGAGCGATCTATAAATGCTTCTACTGGTTCTATAATTAAATGGGTTATTTCTGTTGAACCTAAAAGTTCTGACTATAAATTCAATACCGTTAATGACGTTACATTAACAGGTAACAATAATTTAACAATAACCAATCCCACTTCTATAGTTAATGGCAAGTTAAGTTTTTTAATTGAGTATACCGTTGGGAATGCGGATTCGATTCAATCTTTAAATGTTGGTGGAGATGGAGCGTCGCTGGCGTTTACGGTGGCATTGTTAACAATCAACACTGGGGATTCGGTAAGTAATGCTAGTGTTAGCCCAGCTGTGCAAACATTTACAACAGCAGGATCAAATACAGCAAGCTTTACAATTGATGCTAATAACAACTATTATATTGAGGAAGGTAATATTTCTATAAATACTTCGGGCTTAAATACTTTGAATAGCGCAAGTATTTCTGGAACTGAAAACAATATAGTAAAAGTTGTAAATTATACAGAAGGAAATAGATATACTATAAATAATATAAAACAAAAAATTGCTACATTTACGATTGGTAAAACATATGTTTTTGACCAATCTGATTCGAGCAACGCGGGGCATCCTATTAAATTTAGCACCACGGCTAACGGCACCCACGGAGGAGGGAGTGAATATACTACAGGTGTTACCTATACAGGTACTCCGGGACAAGTAGGGGCTAGTACTGAAATACAAATAACAGAAACTACGCCTGCGCTTTACTATTATTGTGATAACCATAGCTTAATGGGCAATAGCACTAATATTATAGCTTTTAACTATTCTAGATCTTTTGATAATGTGCAATTTACCGCACCCATAACGGTGCCAAATAGCGCTACAAATAATACTATAGGTGTTAGCGGAGCTGCGGTAGCTAAATTTGATGCAATTTGGGATGCTCCAAATGTTGGAACATTAACGCCCCCAGCAGGAGTAACTCAAAATGTTGCTTTTAAAACTTTTCCCTATGACAGCTTAGGTACCCGTCAGGCAAATATTAGATTTACTGTAAGCGGAACAACTAAAGTGTTTTTAGAAAATTCTTATGACGCTTCTTTTAGCGTTAGCGGGACTACTAGCAACAAAACTTTATCTAGCTTGCAAGATACTTTAGATATTGCTTTTGAAGTTTTGCCTATATATGAATCGGTTTTAATACAACCTATTGTTTCAGGTAACGGCGAAGTTAATGCAGCCTTAGGCACTTATCCAGCTTCTCATACGTTTATTAGCGCATCCGCACCTGAATTAGTAATTGGAGATGTAGTAACTGAGCAATCAAATATAAATATATTAGTTACTCCTAGTGACCCTTGGATACTAATAAATGGAAGCGCTGGCGCGCAGCCTATAGATAAACTAGATCAATTTACAATTGGAGCTAGCAACAACGAAACTGGATCTCAAAGAACAGGCACTGTTGTTATAAGTAATAATAATGGGCGAGTTACGGGCGTTGCGAATGCAACTATTAATATAACGCAATCATGAGTAATATAATTAATTTTCCTTTTGAAGAAAAAGAAGGCAAATACTTTGCCCCAATAGTTTCTGAACAATCAACTTATAAAGTTGTTAATGGGGCTATAGTTGTCGATAGTACAGAATTAATGGCCGGGATAAAAGGGGTTTTTGCTAAGGTTAGGTTAACATTGTCAGCTAATAATGCTGAAACTAAAAAAGAATTGTTTGCTTTAAATTCAGAAGCAGTAAATTCATCGAATTAAATTATATGCAATTACAAGTTAGAAAATTACAAGAATCTGATTGGGATTTAATACCGAAGTGGTGGGAAGCTTATGGTTCTGAAGGTTTCCCACGTGACTTCTTGCCAGGAGCTTTTCAAATAGGTGACAAACAAGAAAAAAAACGTGAAGGACTAGGTGGCTTTATGGTTTGCAAAGGAGATGATCCTATTGCAGCTATGTGGCTGTGGATGACAAATAGTAAGATGGCAATTCCAGCTGTTGTAGTGAGTGATAAATCTTATCGTGACACAGACAGAAGTGATGCATTGCAACTCTTAGTAGATTTTACAACTGATTTTGCTGAAGACTTAGGTTATAAGTATGCGTTTGCATGGGCAAAACAAGGTAAATTATTAGAAAAATATAAAAAAGCGGATTATTATTGCGATAAGACTCCGTCATATGAATTAATACTAAAATACTAATGGGAGACATAGTAAAAGGTGTAGCATCACTTTTTGGAGGCAGAAAAAGAAGACGCGAACAAAAAGCAGCCACTAAAGGTTTAGACACGGCAAGAAGAAGGCAGGACGCTTTTGATTTGCAAAATGTATATGCGGGTATGGATACTCCAGATATATCAATGTCTGGTTACGATCCCTCTCAGGCTCAAATTGGTCAATTGGGGCCAGCTCAACAAGCCCAGCTAGCACAATTAGCACCATCACAAGGGTATGAAGCTCAAGGTTATACAGCACAAGGATATGACCCAAGAACAACTTCGGTAGCTGGACTAGCTAGAGGCGCTGATACAGGCTTAACTAATACAATGGCTAACTTACAGGTTTCAACCGCAGCTGCAGATATGCAAGCTCAAGAAGCGGATCAAGCTTTAGCCGCATCACAAGATTTAGCAGCGCAGGCTGGTACAGGAGCAGGTGGTGCTACGGCATTAGCCGCACAGGCTGCAAAATCAAAAGCAGGAGTTGCAGCTTCTATAGATCAGCAAGTTAAAAGAAATGAAATGCTTAGAGCTCAAGGTGAAAGCGAGCTACAAAGAGCACAATTAGCTCAAGGTAATTTAGCGTCTAAATTTGATTTAGGGCAAAGCCAATTTAATGTTGGTGCTCAAAATAGAGCAGCGCAGTTTGGTGCACAAGCACAGAATCAAGCGGCTCAATTTGGTGCTCAGGCTCAAAACCAAGCAGCAAGATTTGGCGCTCAATCAGCTAATCAATTTGCATTGGCTCAGTTTAGTGCGGAAAATCAAATGAATCAATTTAATGCTGGCCAACAAAATCGTTTTGCGCAAACACAATTTGGTGCAGAAAATCAATTTGCATTAGCTAATCAACAAGCACAAAATCAGGCTGCTAGATTTGGAGCAACCGCTGCAAACCAAGCACAAATGGCTGCTGCTGATTACCAGTTTAAAACTGATGTTATGGAAAGACAAGGCGAGGCTGCTAGACAACAATTTGATTTTGATAGATTACAAGATCAAACGAGTAGAGCGATGGCGCGAAGTAATGCTGCTGATGCAGCGAGAGCTCAAGCTAAATCAGACCTTATTGGCGGTATAGCTGGAGTGGCTAATGCTGCTGTAAGTGCATTTACAGGTGGTGTAGGTGTATCGAATTTATTAGGTAAAAATCCAGGAGATTAACAATATGGCAAACTATAATTACGACTTTTGGTCAAAAGAATTTGAATATAAGCCTGGTGGTGCTAAAAGCCAGCAGATGATTGGGAAAGCTATAGATTCGTCTATAGAAGAGCGCCGATTAATGGCTGATAGAGCTGAAGCTAAAAGAGATAGGCAACTTAAAAGAAATATTTTAAATTACAACTATGCGCAAAAAATGGCGCAGGATATTGATGATTTAAATATAATGCCTACAGCTGGTGTGCAGGGAATGAGTGAAATTATGACTGCTGCTGGAAGGTCCATTGCTGATCAAGCTGCTTACTTAAACAAAGAGCTTAAAAGAACAGGGGATATGACATCATATTCTGCGGCTATGGCTAGGTTAAAAGGAGAAGTTAGCAGTATTAAAAACATGGATAAAGAGGCTAAAGCTTTTTTAGGAGGTGTTAATACAGCTATTGAAAACGGTACATTTTCAGACTATAATTCACCTGAATTGTTAGGTATGGCTGAAGATATGCGAAGAGGATCACCTAAGGGTAGATTTGAAAACATTAATGGAGTTACTACTTGGGTATCTGAGACTGTTGATGGTAAACCATATCAGGTTGCTGCAAGTCAATTTAGTGAGTTATCTAAAAAACTTCAAGTCAAAGATGATATAGATACTATATTAAAGTCATCTGTAAACTTAAATGCAGGACCGTCGGGTAATATATTAGATTTTAACACTAGCCCTTCAGGCATTGGCGGTCAAGGTTTAAGTGCGGCTGATTCAGCAGCAGATAGTTTAACAGATCTTATAAACACTGCTGGACCTGGCAATAAGGAAAGAAAAAGCGCAGCTTTGTTAGTTGATCATTTTGGTGTACCTTCAAGAAGAGCTAAAGAGCTTATGGCTCAAGTTATTGATGAAGATCAATTAACACCTCAAGAAAAAGCAGATGGTATTGTTACAGAAGGAGATAGACTATTACAACAAAAGTGGTTGCAAAAAGCAGAATCTATGTACGGTATTAACCAAAAAGCTGTTAGCACTGAACGTAGAGCAAGGCAAGATCAATACGAACAATACAAAGAAAAAATTGATAACAGAAAAGATGTTGCAAACACTCAAGCTAATCTACCTGCTGCTACTATTAATAACAATAATGAAAATGATCCCTTATCAAAAGCATACATGTTCAAAAATGAAGCAAGTGATAACCCGGGAAAATTTTGGAATGATGTAGAAACTAGCCTTATAGAAAAAGGATTTACTAGTCCTAAACGTGTTTATTCTGAAGCTAAAACAATATATGATCCTAAAGATCCAAATGCTAATGAAGATGGAACTGTAACCATTCCATCTAGGTTTATGGGATATCAAATTGTTAATGAAAAATTACCTGCTAATAGAAGAACGCCTGTTATGGTTTATGCGGAAGATTTTAATAATTTAGATGATGTATACAAAAAAATATACGCAGCTACAGGCATGGAATCTTTTGGAAGAAAACCTATATCCGCTAGAATGAAAACAGGAACTAACGATCCTATAACTGAAATGCAGGGGATAGGACAAGCTCAAATAAATAACGACTTTGCAAATTAATAATATGAATAAAATTTATATTGTAGATGGAGTAAAATATAATGTTGCTCCAAATAGAGAGGAAGAATTTCTTAAAAAATTTCCTAATGCTACTTTGGAAGAACAAGAAGTTCAAGTGGAAAAGCCCGAACCTGTTGCGGAGATAACTGCACCTGCAGCAGGGCAAACTCCCGATACGGGATTGCAGTTGGAAAGTGGTTCTTCGGAATTACAAAGTAAAGAGGAAGAGGATGAACCTAATGTATTACAATCATTAATAGCTAGAACCGGAAGAGGTGTTATAACTGCAGCAAAAGGCTTGTCTTCTTTTAAAGACGGGTTAATATTTGGTGCTATGAATCTATATGATCCTGATAAAAGTACCGAAGAAAAAAAAGCTCTTTATGATGCTATTGAAAGAGGGAGTGCTACTGATATGCTTCCCTCCACTGATGACTTTGAAGCTGCTGAAGAGTGGCTAAGCAAATATGTTAGAAGAACAGATAATGAAAGTATAACTGATGCAATAGCAAATGGAAATTATGCTGAAGCAGCTGAAATGACAGTAGGCGGGGCTTTAGAATCTGTGCCTTCTGTATTGGCTGCATTAACAGGATACGGCGGTATCGCTTTATTTGGAGCTAGCGTAGCGGGAAATAAATTTGACGAAGAGCTTGAAAAAAACCCAGAAGAAGCTGTAGGAACTTTAGCTTTAAATGCTTTGGGTTCAGGCGCAACTGAAGCTGGTTTTGAATTAGTTACTCGTGGTATATTAAGCAAAGCTGGATTTATAAACAAAGAAATGGGAGCTAAAGCTGCTAAAGAGTTTTTAAATCAAAGCGCTGGAAGTATGGCAAAAAAGCTTGGTTTAGGTTATTTAGGGGAAGCTGGATCAGAGGCTGCTACAGAGCTTACACAAACTATTAACGATGCTTACGGTTTTTTAGGCACAGGAGTGGGTGAGTTAGAAGGCAGAGCAGACGAAACTTTAGCTAAAACAGTTGGTAATAATATAAAAAATATTGTTGACGCTGGTATTGTTGGTGGTTTTATGGGGGGTACTATATCTACCGTAGGCGCTTTAGGAAACAATACGGCAGCAAGAAATAGAGCTGAACAAATATTAACTCCTGAAATACAAAAAGAGCAGATGGAAACTTCTGCTAAAAATATATCTGAATACGTTAAAGACTTAGAAAAAACAGAAGATGAATACGAAAGATCTTTGCTTGAGAAAAAAATATTAGAAGAAGAAAACAATATTGTTAAAACAAAGAAAAAAGTTTCATTAGGTCTTTCTTCTTTAAAAGGCGATAATCTTTCTAAATATGCTAAAAATCAAGATGAAATAACAAAAGCAAAAGCTTCTATTGAATCTGACACAGATGCTGAGAAAGCAAAATCCTTAGCTAGACAAAGATATGATGAGCTTGTAAATGAAAACAATGAGATTCTTGAAAGTTCAATAAAACAAAAATTTGAAGATATTACTGAGTCCGCAGAAAAGCAAGCTGGAGATTTAGGTATAGAATTCAAAAGATTTAAGACTTCAAAAGAAGTTGAAGATTATATACTTTCTAAAGATAAAAGAAAAACAAAAAAATCTAAAGTATTAGCAAAATCTAATGACGGATTTATTATTCAAAACTTTGACGGTACTCAAGAAATTATAATAAACGAAGAGGTTGCAATGGACCCTGAGAATCAGGCTGTAAATGTGGCTTCTCACGAGTTATTACATGGCGTATTATATAACACCTTAAAGGGAAATCCGGATACTGCTGAAAACTTGGGTGTTGAGTTAGGAAAAGAGATATCTAAAATTAACATTGAAGAAGTAGCTGATTCTAATTTTAGAAAAAGACTTGAGCTTTATGCAGACGAGTCAACAGCAGTACAAGGTGAAGAAGTGCTTGCTTTATTTTCTGATGCTGTTGCTACAGGAGATATAAAATATAACGAAAACATATTTACCAAATTAGGTGATGGCGTTAGAAATATATTAGAAACCGTAGGCCTTAAAAAGAAATTTAACACAGGAAGAGATGTGTATAATTTTATAAAAGACTATAATGCGGATATTGCTAAAGGCGGTTTAAGACAGTCTATAATACAAGGGGCTAAAGAAGGTTTTGAAGGTAAGTTAGTTAAGGACGCGGAAAAACAAGCTGAATCTGTAATTAAAGAATCTCGCTCAAACCTAAAAGGTTTATTAGAAAAATACGGTGATAAAAAAACATTAGTACAGCAAAGCTTGCTTAAAACGCCGCAAGGTCAGGAAACGTTTAATTTTGTAAAATCAGAATTTGGACAAGAAGTCGGACCTATAGTTGAATCTGTAACTAAAAGATTATATGATCCAATACCTCAAGAGGCTAAGCAGGGTGTTAGTAGAGAAGATTATAAAAATGCAATGATTTCTGACCTTGCTACTATTGTAGATCGTGAATATGATCCTGCTAAACAAGATTTAGACAAATTTGTAGGAATTAGAGCTTTTCAAAGATCTAATAGGCTAGCTAAGCAGCTAGGTATTGAATCAGTTGCTGAACAAGGCGGAGCTGGCATTACAACAGACGTTACAGAGGCCAAAGCTGTTACAGCTAAAGAAAAAGCACCAGATGAAGTTTCAACTAAAAAACCAGTTGCGGACGCTTTAAAGCTACCTAAAGAAATTTCAGAAAAAACAAATAGATTAGCTGAATTAGCAGCTATAAAAGCTGATAAATCATTAGAAGGAAAAGAAGCGTCTGATGTTAAAAAGCTTTCTGCTAGGAATAAAGCTTTTAATGATATTTTTAGTAAACAATTATTTAATGATATTAAAAATGAATTAGGTAAAAATACTAAAAATTCAAATGATTTTTCTAAATACTTAGATAAAAACTATGAAGCATTACTAGATGCTGCTTTAAATAACATAGACTTTCAAAAGGGGGGTGGTATTTCAACAGATTGGAATACAAATCCGCCAACAAAAGAGGAATTTATAGATTATTATGAAGCTACTAATGAAAAGACTTCTACAAGAGCTGATCGCAAAAAATCTTTAAATAATGCTATAGCTAGACAGTTGGCAAACGAAGCTAGAATTGAATTTGCTAAAAAAGACCCGGCTACTGCTGAATTATTTAAAAAGAAACATGGTGTTGTTTTAGCTAGTAAAAGTCAATTTGATAAGCCAGCCTCCAGTTTAGACAGAGAGTTTAGATTAGAAACAGGTGATGTTAATAAGCTTTTAAATAAATACTTAGGAAGAGGTGTATATGATCTTAGAAAAAAAGAAAATGTAGACCAATACATATCTGATTTAGAAAAATATGTATTTCCTATATTTCCTAAAAAGTTTCTATTTACAGGAGAAGGAACGGGAATGTTTACCCATAGTAAAAGAGTTATAGGCGGTAAGTCTAGATCTTTTACTGAGCAAGAAAGAGATGAAGTATACGATTATTATAGATCTAAATTAACTAAATCATATAAGAGTTTTAAAAATTGGGGTGAAGATATACCGGGTGTTACTGATTATACAAGAAGATTGTATGAAAATGGTAAAGCTGTAGGTAAAACTGAAGCTAAGCAAAAAGAAAATTTTGAAAACGGCACAACCGCTAAGTTTAATGAACAAAATGGCTTAGTTTTTGATGAAATGTGGAAAAGAATCCACGACGCTATTAAAAAAGACAAAAATGCAGCTATCGTATTTGGTAATTATTTTAAATTAGTAGCAAACGTAAAAAATCATCCACATAGATTAGGGGCTGAAGTTATAGGTAGATCATTAAATGTAAAAGGTGATGGTAAAAGGCTGTTTGAATTTGAACACGCTATGCCAGCTACTGGTGCTTATTTATATTTATTAGATAGCATACTTTCTAATAGAAATTTTTATCAAGATTTTAAAGCCGTTAAAAATAATTATAAAGTAATAGCTTTAGACAAAGCTTTAAATTATAAATTAGGTGATGCTGGTTTAGGTACAGGTATGCCTAATGGCTGGAAAGTGTTTTCAAACAGCTGGACAGAAAGATATTTTAATCCAACTGTTGCTTTATTTGACGGAGGTTTAGATCCTTCTAATATTGTAGATTTAAATGGTAATACATTTGAAGAAGCATATGGGGTAGATGCTACGGGTCAACCAACAACACAAATTAAATCATCAAAATCTCTTGATCAAGAATTTAATAAAATGCTTGAAAGAGTTAAAGGTGTTGCAGCTGATGCTACATATTCTGAAGCTAGGGCTATAAAACTTGGAAAGAAAAATAATCCTTTTAAGTTTTTTGTTCCTTATTCAGCAGAAGATTACATGGGGTTGATATACCCTACACTTGGCAAAGGCGCTGAAGGTGATAAAAATCTTAAATGGTATAAAGATAACATTACTGATGTTTATGCAAGAGGAATTCGTGATTTTGAAATAGCTAAGCAGCAGTCTATGACGCAATGGACTGAACTTAAAAAACAAATTAAAAATTCCCCTGCTAAATTAGGTAAAGAAGCTGTAAGAGATTTTACTAATGAAGAAGCTATAAGATTATATTTATGGGACCAGCAAGGTATGCTACCTGATAATGTTGCTAAAAAAGATATTGAAGCAATAAACAAATATATTGAAAGCAAGCCTGAGTTAAAAAGTTTTGCAGAACAGATACAAGGTTTAACTTTAGACGGTTATCCAGCACCGACAGGTGATTGGTTAGCCGGTACAATAACTACTGATTTAGTTAATTATACCAACACAGCCAGTAGAGAACAGTATTTAAAGCAATGGCAAGAAAACGTAGACACAGTGTATAGCAAAGATAACATGAACAAGCTTCGTGCTATTTATGGTGAAGACTATACTGAAGCGTTAAGCGATATGCTTTATAGAATGAAGACTGGTCGCAACAGGCCATCTGGAGCTAATAAGCTTACTAATCAGTTTATGAACTGGGTTAATGATTCTGTGGGTACAATAATGTTCTTTAATACAAGATCAGCATTGTTACAAACAATATCGGCTGTAAACTATTTAAACTTTACAGATAACAATCCATTAAGAGTCGCTGCTGCATTTGCAAATCAAAAACAATACTGGGCTGACTTTTCTGAAATATTTAATTCTGATTTTTTAAAACAAAGAAGAGGTGGGTTGAAAACCGATGTTAACGCGGATGAAATAGCAAGAGCTGCTTCAACATCTGATAATAAAGTTAGAGCTGCGTTAGCCGCTATATTAAAGAAAGGATTTTTACCAACTCAACTTGCAGATAGTTTTGCAATATCAATTGGAGGCGCTGCATTTTACAGAAACAGAATTAATTCTTTAATAAAAGATGGTCTTACTGAAGAGCAAGCTAAAGAGCAGGCATTTTTAGATTTTAAAGAAACAACTGAAGAGTCTCAGCAATCATCAAGACCAGATAGAGTCTCTATGCAGCAAGCGAGTCCATTAGGGCGCGTTGTATTAGCTTTTGCTAACACACCTATGCAATATACTCGTTTAACTAAAAAAGCTGCCTTAGATCTCTTTAATGGACGTGGCGATTGGAAGACTAATCTTTCTAAACTTGCTTATTACGGAGCCGTTCAGAATATTATATTTACGGCTTTACAGTCTGCAATGTTTGCAATGTTATTTTCTGACGAAGAAGATGATGAGGAAAAAGAAAAGATTGGTAGAATTGGTAATGGTATTGCTGATACTTTACTAAGAGGTGCAGGTGTATATGGAGCTGGTGTAGCAATGATTAAAAACATTGTTATGGAAGCTATTAAACAATATAATAGTGGAAGACCTGATTATACAAAAGCTGCAGCTAAGATAACAAGTATATCACCTCCTGTAGATTCTAAAATAAGAAAACTGCAGTCTGTAGGTAGAACGTTTACTTATAAGCAAGAGATTGAAAAAATGAAAACAAAAGGTTTTGATATTGACAATCCAGCTTATATGGCTGTGGGACAAACTGTTTCTGCGTTAGCTAACATACCTTTAGATAGAGCTGTACGTAAAATGAACAACTTAAAAACTGCAGTTGATCAGGATACTGAATTATGGCAATCTATTGGATTAGCTTTAGGTTATAGCGAATGGGATTTAGGAATGATACAAGCTCAGCAAAAGAAAGATAGAGAACAAAAGAAAGCTGACAAAGTTAAAAAAGCTTACATGAAAAAGTTCGGTCCTAAGCTTGATGCTAAAACAAAAAGAATTATATCTTTTAGTAAAATGTCTAAAGACGAAAAAAAAGAATATATTCAAAAAAGAGCAAAAGCAGGACAGCCTTTATTTAAAAAAGATTTTTCAAATAGTTTACCAAAAGGAGTATTGGGCAGAGCTAATAAAGATGGCACTATTGAAGTTGCTAATGGACTATCACCTACAAAAAAGAAACAGGTTATAGCTCATGAAAAGAAGCATCAAGAAGATATGAAGTCTGGTAAATTAAACTATGATAAGAATTTTATTTATTGGAATAATGAAAAATATAAAAGAACTTCTGATAAAAAAATAAATTACAAAGGAAAATTATATATTGAAGGCTCGCCGGCTTTGCCTTGGGAAAAAGCTGCAAATAACGCTGAAAAACAAATTAATTAATTATGCCAACAGAAACTTCTGCACAAAGAAGTGCACGTATTAATGCTGCACAAAAAGCTAAAAAACAAAGACTAAAAGCTAGAAATAGCTTTGGTAATATTTTTGAAGGTACATTTACTACAACGGCTCAAGCTAAAAAAAATAAAAAGTTTGATGACTTGCAACAAGCAATAAATAGTGCTGCGGCAAGTAAAAATACTAAAGCTGGACCTAAAACTAAAGAAGAAACATTTAGTTTTAGAAATCAAGCAGCGGAAGCTTTGTCTAATACAAAACCAAATGCAAAGTCAAAAAGTAAACAATCAACAAAAAAAGATTTTGGTAAAAGTTTAAAACAATTCGACACATCAGATATTAAATCTGGTAAAGAAAAGTTATCTACTTCAAAAGCAACTGCGGCTACTTTAAAAGATTTAGGTTTAAAAAGTACAGCTAAAAAAGAGTCTAAGAAACAGCTTAGTAATAAAGAAAGAAGGCAGCAAAATAGAGCTGCTAATCTTGCTTTAAGAACAGGTAAAACTTTAGATGAAGCGTCTGCTTTAAAAGAAAAAAGAAGAACGGCTAGAAAACAGTATCTTAGAAACTTTGCGAGTCAATTAGCTAGAGGCGAACAAGCTGCGCCTGCTAAAGAATTTGGTGGAGGAGAAGAAGGAAAACCAACTACCGAATCGTCTTTAGTGGGGGCTCAAAAAGAAGTTGATGCAAAAAAAGAGCAGGCTAATGAAGATCAAAAAAATATATTTGCAAATATAAATACATTTACGGCACCTAATCAAGATTTAGGTAATTATTCTGATTTTGGTCAAAATTTAATGGGTGAAGTTGAAGTACCTGATTTGTCCCCAATTACTTATATGCAAAAAGAATACCGTAAAAAGCGAGGATATTAAAAAGGAAATAAGTTGCTTGTTAAGTGTTAAAAGTTAACTTAATAAGCAGAAATGCGTGCTTTTATGAAAGATATAGAATATTTAAGAAGAGATATTGATCGTAAGAAAAGATAGATTGGTATAGCTTATAATACAAAACAAGCAATAAGTTGCTATTTAGCACAACTTATAATACATAAAAAGCAATAAGTTGCTTAAATAAAAAAAGGGGTAACCATTTACGGCTACCCCTTTTTTTTATTTATCCATCACAAGATACACAGTTAGGATCCATTGCTTGCGCAGCTATATCGCCGCGAAGCACTGATTCTGTTCTCATATAATATAATGTTTTTACTCCTCTTTTCCACGCTTCAAAGTGAACCTGATTAATCCATCTAGGTTCCGCTTCCGAAGGGAAAGCTAAGTTAAGCGATACCGACTGATCTATATAATCTTGTCGTATACCTGCTTGACCAACCAATTCTAATTGGTTTATTTCTTTAAATGTTTTAAATACATTTTTTATTGGCTCGCCATCTTCTTGAGTCAATCGTCCGAGGTGGTCGTAAAACCATCCATCGAGTTCTTTAATTCCTTGAACGGATCCACCATCTTCCAAAATTTTATCCCAAGTTTCTTTGGTATCAATACCAATTTTCTTAAGTACTTTTTTAAGTTCATTATTTTTACGTATAAATGTTCCTTTAGCTGATTGCTCTGTAAACACGTTGGCAGCCCAAGGCTCAATTCCAGGAGATATATTCCCGCTAAGCTTACTGTTAGAGACTGTAGGGGCCACAGACCGAAGATGAGTGTTACGCATGCCAGTGCCCACACACCATAACGGCTCCCCATATATTTCTGCAAGCTTTCTCGATGCTCTCTCAGACTCAATTTTAATTTTACTAAATATCTCACGTGTTTTAAATTGTGCTAATA
>Ga0098056_1000330_pt1 | contig 19731 bp, 18 predicted proteins | sample 17BtaG_FD_92583 | JGI IMG/M metagenome (GOLD analysis project Ga0098056, IMG submission 92583) | Marine viral communities from the Subarctic Pacific Ocean - 17B_ETSP_OMZ_AT15314_CsCl metaG | ecosystem: Environmental > Aquatic > Marine > Oceanic | place: Subarctic Pacific Ocean | collected...
CTTCGGGCGGCCGGTATAATCGTAATAGGAACCGGGGTCTGCTTTAAGTCCGCCTTCATCGGTCCAGAGAACAACCTTTTCCCACTCAATAGGGCAAAAATCGCCATGGTAAATTATGAAATTGGAGTATTTCGGCTCTTCATCGACCGTATTAGTAACAGCCTCCTGCCTCTCGGTCCAGATACGACGAAAAGTAGTGGGACCACAAAGTCCGTCAGCCATAAGGTTGCGAAACTTCTGCCATTTTTTGATTGCACGCACTAAATTCTCATCAAAATGTTTTTCCCCAAACCAAGAGGGTTCCCATCCTAACTTTGCTGCCGAGGCCTGATTGTAAAAACTCTTGTCGATCCCCATAAATTAATATAGCCCGGTCGATGACGCTCTTTAGGGCTTCCTATAGTGTGCCTAGAATGTAATTATCAAGAACTAAGGTAAATAGTTCGTTATTAACATTAATTTCCTCAACCATGGATTTATCCACCACCACCTTAGAACCGCTCGCAATAGGAAACCGAACGTCTGTGGCGGCGTCTACTACTACGGCTGTGATGTGTCGCTCTTCCTTTGTCTTATAATCATCAGGAAGCACGATCCCGGTCTCGGTCGTGTTTTCGGGGATGTCGGGTAACCTAATCCACACATATCTATTAACTGGCTTAAACATATTCTCTATCCTTTTGGTTAGTGTTGTTAGATTTTATATCTCGCAAGATTCGCCATCACAAAACTTTGTACCGGCGCCGCCTTCTTCTGTCATAAATCTCCGAATCGGAGTGATGTCTTGAATAAGCTCCTCATACTGTTCCTTCGTGATCGGCTCATACGGCGCCTGCTTGTATCCTGTATCCTTGTACCGTAAGAAAGAAACAGCCTTGAGGCGTGATTCGTACATTTCCAGCGCATTCTTAATCTGGGGAGCCTCAGCATCATTGAACGTCACTGTGACAGAGACTGAATTGTCTGCCCAGTAGTGCTGATACTGTGCTGCGATTTCTAGCTGCTCCCACATCGACACGTCTTTCTTGCTCTTAGTGAAAAACGGCTCATGAACCGGGAATTCAACACAAACTGTATTAGGTGAGTAGGCGTCTTCCTCAGTTTTATAACCAGCCTCTGACAAAGGAGCCAGAAGTTCCGAATCTTTTGAAAACCGAATTCTCCTGATATAGTACTCGGACTCTGGGAAGTGGATTCCGGGGGTAGACCCGTTAAGCAGCGAAACAGTGCCGGAAGGCTTGATCGAGGTCATTCTGACTGATTTCGGGATGCATAGCCAATTGGAGTAATATTCATCTAGCTTCTGCACATATTCATATGCTGTGTCGCTCCACTTCAGCACCTGACGGCGGCCGAACTTATTAAATGCCTGAACAACTCCCGACTGTGACAGTCCGATCCGGCGATTCTTAAGCATCTTAGCGTTAGTTTCAGGCCAGTGAGTATTGGACAATGTAATGGTTTTCCCATACAGGTACGCAATCTTCAAAGTTTTTAGATAGTCCTCATAATCATCATGCTTTGCTGGAAAGGTCTCGACTAAGCAACACAATTCGGCATCTTCAAGCTGCTGCTCAACGCAAGGATTAAACCCAGCAACATTAATATCGTCTAAACGAGTACCGTCCTTAAATCGGCCCTTGGTACGCGCATTGTTAAGCCAAATGTACCCAGGTTCTCCATTCTTCTGTGACTGCTCGGCATGCCATTCATAGTCCATTCCGACCGCGGCATTGCATGAGTTGTTAGAGCCCCAACGATGATGGTATAGCTTCTCGTCATCGTTCTTCATTTGTAGATATTCTTTATCGCCATGGCGGCCCATAGCGAGTGCCGCGGAACGACGAACATTGCCGGCAACAACACATCGACCGATAAGATTCTCAGTATCTACGATGTCTATGGATGTGATAGGCTCACCGATCTTGGAGGAGTATAGCTCTGTGAGGCTTTGATGTAGTTCCTTAAGAGGTCCATGTCCGCTAGAGGTTCCCCCAAAGCCGCGGATAAGAGCGCCGAGTGGGCGAATGGCCGAATAGTCGAACTTTGGCACCTTGCCGCCGAAAATAAACCCATCAAGCAGCATGTGGACAGAGTCGACCCAACCTTCGCGAGAATCATCAATAACAAGAACATCATTAGTGTACTGCGGTTCCCGAATGGTAATACTTCCTTCACCCTCGGTATCGAACCCGACACCGATGCCTAGCATGAGTGCATCCATCATCCATGCAAATAGATAACCACCCTTGGTACTAAGATCCTTAGTGGAACGAAACGCACAATTAAAAAGACCAGCAGCAGTACGCTCTTCAACAAACTTAGTGCCCATCATCCACAGGCCGCGGCCGGGAGGGGTCCACTTCAAGCTGAACAGCCTGTCGTAAGCATCCTTAGCTGTCGCCTGGGCCTTTGCGTCATTCCATTCCAGACCCAGCAGGAAGACGTGTTGCTTTTGCATATCGAACATTCCCTCAATAACACGCCGGCAAGTTTGCCACCATTCTTCAGTGCCGGGGGCGTCTGTTTCAAATTCGCTCAACCTGCGGGCATATGTCCGCTTAAACGTAACATAGCCAAGGGGGCCCCAAGGCACCTCAGAGACCGTGTAGGGCTCTATAAAAGTATCTGATAATCTAAAGCGCCGAATATTGTTAAGTGTTCTCATTTTTATTTCCTTTTAAGTTTGCTGTATTTGTCTTTCAAAAGCTGCTTCTGCAATCCAGGACCCAGAGGTGGCGGAGGGGCACCAGCATTTGTTGAGGTCTGCGAGCCCGGAGGAGGTGACGGCATAATCTTGATGTTCACATTAGATGTGTCCATAAAGATATTATACACCATTCCGTCGGGGCCATTTCTATTTTTTGCAATAAACATCTTGCCTTGGTTGTTCTGCTTATCTTCAATCGTTCGCGAGATGGAAAAAATGAAGTCCGCCACAAAACACTTACTGAAGGCCTCAGAAATTTGCTCCATCGTAATCACTTCCGCATTCAAGCCGGAGCGATTAGTCTGAGAGGCCGTCCAGATTGGGCACTTAAATTCAGTCGCAATAGCGCGTAGCTCTTCATAAATAGATTCCAATTCGCTTCTTTTCTCTTTTCTCACTACAACTGGCTTCAGCAAATCTCCATAGTCCACAATGATCATTCCAGGATTTATTCCTCTCTTTTCGAGCCTTGAGAGATGCGTGCGAATGGTATTAGTTGATGCGGATTTTGTAGGGTACTCCTTGATAATCAGCGAGCCATCGATATCCTTAATCTCTTCATAAACCTCGTCTTTAAAATTAATCACGTCCGAAAGTGGATAGCCTGTAATACAACTATCGTATCGCGTGGCGATTACGGTCTCTTGAAGTTCTAAAGTATAGTGGACAACTGTTTTTCCTTCCTTTACTCCTTGGGCGCCAAGATGCACCAAGGCCATTGACTTACCAGCGCCAGTTGGGGCGATAACAACACCCAACTCGCCTTTTCCAAGTCCGCCGCCGCAGAGCTTGTCGATCTCTGTCCAACCTGTCGTACATGGGAGTCGATACTTTGGGATAAAACGAGCTTCAAAATCAGCCATATAGTCATAGCCAAAGTTGTTGTCTGAGCCCAGCTTAAGTGCGTCGTTGATAACTGTGGAGATCTCGTCAAAAGAACAATTCTGAAGCAACCCAACCGACTTGAGCATCGCTTCCTTCAGGTTTTGCTTCCTGCAAAAATCGAGAGAGGTTTCCTTGATAAACTCAATATCAGTCATCTCTCGCTTATGGATGCGAAGAAAATACTCACGCACCTGCTGCTGCAACACCTCTTCTTCTTCGTCTAGTCCTGTCTTAAGGAGAGTGGCCACCGCCTCCACCGAGGGGTGTCGGTTGTAGCGATCTCGATAGTCTACGATCTGCTTAAGGAAGATTCTTAGATAGTCTAGCTCTAGAAAGTCGCGATCTAAGACCTCAGTGATCTGATCTGCGAACGGTCTATCTTCATAAATCAGTTGAACTAGCCCTTCTTGGAAGGATTTTCCGTACCTTCCGAGGCCTGCCTCCGATGCTTTCATTTATGCCCTCACTGTGTATTCTGTCTTACTCTAATTATACTCTATCCACTCTAGAAGTCAATCTAAAAGATATAAGTTTTAACTATTGACATTGGAGTTGCTGCTTACAATCCGGTTGAGATTTGTCCTCAAATCTTCGAGATTTAGTTCACCAAACCCGTCTTCTGTCATAAGACGGATGATGTCTGTTCGGTTGAAATCAAACTCAAAGTTTTCTACTGCATTCTTAACAAACTGCTTGTCTCGAATCGACATCTGTGGAGCATATAGCTGCATCATCTTGTAGTTGTGACGAATGAGGTCATGACTTTCGCTCACATTAGCGTAAAACTTAAGATTACTATCTTCTAACTTTTCCTCACAATAATCGATTACCTCGTCAATTGTGATAGTCTCCTCGCTGGCCAAAAAGCCAAGGCGCTTTGCAACTGTCGCAAAGCCAGCACCTCGGACACCAGGAAGATTGTCTGAGGCATCTCCGATAATAGCGCGAGCGAGCGCCATGTTTGTAGGGTGAACCCCTACAGATTCCAAGATCCGTGTAGTGTTCAAGATCTCGTCCTTCGTGGGGCGCCAAAGCACCGTCTCCTCATCGCACAACTGCATAAAATCCTTATCGTTAGAAACGATGATCTTCTGCCAGCCATCGTAATAAGGAAGCCGCGTAGTGTAAGAAATTACATCATCCGCCTCAATCTCTGGCAGCATAATCTGGATAATCGGCATGTTGTTGAGATATTCGATTGTACGAGACTGTTGCCAGATCTTATTAAGCATCTGCTCGTCATCTGTCAAATTCTGGTACGCACGATTAAGGCGCAGCGGCTTCCTGCCGGCCTTATAGCCCTTATCCATGATCTTGCGCTTAGCTGAGCCATTGGGTCCATCCCAGACAACCATGATCTGGTCGGGGCGGGTCATCCGTACAAGCTTCTGCAAGATCTTAATAAAGCCCTTGAGTCCGCCGATTGGCTGGCCATTAGTCGAAAGGCTTGGGTCTACGATATAAGCTCGTAGGTATGCGTTTAGTGCATCAACAATTAGTAGTCGTTTCATTGGTTCTCCACCATGTTGGGGGGTTGATTTTCCATGTAGCAAAGCTGGACTTCTCGCCATGGTAGTAAGCTCTGTAAGCTTTGACTGCGTTCTCATCTTTATATTCCTCTGGCATTGCTTGCGCAAATGGTGTTAGTTCTTGTGTGTTAAAATTCATTTCTAGGTGGTCGCAGTAATCGATTATACTTTGACTCTTGTGGCGTTTACTGTAGCGCTGAGTGTATTCGGCACATAATGCGTTGCCGTGCTCTAAAAGCCATCTCCAGTTTGCTTCGGATTCTCCAGCCCACATGGTACACGGATGCCGGGCATGAGTTTGGCGGTAAGGAGCCCAGCCGCCTTGCTTGCGCACTACACTACATAACATTTGTGCTGTTTCTAAAATCATTTTAACCACATGCTTGTCGCACATCATTGTAGCTGCAATCCGCGGGTCTTCATCCAAAACAAAGATATTCATAGCTTGTAGCTCCCTGCTACTTTTTCATTAATAGTATAAACAACGCGCTTGACGCCAACATGGCGCATTGCTGATTCACACATCGGACAAGGCTTGGACATCTTAAGGTTGCCTCTCTTGCCGACGCGGGCGACGTAAACTTCAGATCCTTCCGTCTTGCGACGGTCGATCCCAAGGATCGCGCCCAATTCGGCATGGACTGTGGCATGACCACGCTGAAGGTACTGGTTTCGGAATCGATTTCCGAACGCACAGAAGTTGCTCTTATTCTCTGACACATTGATTACAGATGCTCCGCGAACCAGGACAGCGCCATGGTGCGAGCCATCATGTGTTGACTGGTGAGCTACTCGGCGGGCTAGTTCCAAATAGCGCTTGATCCGGCCAGTGTACTTATGGTGCCTTTCTGTCTCGCTAGAGAATGTATATGTCAACACGAAGCCCTCCGCTGTTTATATCTTATAATAGCAACTGCGGAGAGCTTTGTCAAGCATTATTTTCCAGGGCGCCTGCGGTGGCCTGGGCGCGTGGTCGGCTTCGCGGGGGGACGATAACGGCCGCCAGTATAACGAATATATCGGTGGGGATGCTGGTGGAGCATGCGAGGATCAACCCAACGAAGCTCCCAATATCCCGTATATTGAAGAGTATGGGCGCTATAGTGTCCTACCCATACCCATGCCTGAACCTGCGCTTGTGAGTGAGGTCGAGGATGGGGGGACGCCGCATAATATGGGATACATCCGCCCAATAGGAAAGCTCCAAGAGCAACTGTTAGAAATCTCATTATTCTATCTCCTTACTTATTCTTTGCCGGTGGGGTCGCGTCTTCAGATTCTTCATAGAAATCACTAGCATCGCCCTCCCGTCGATCAAACTTCTGTACAATCTCCTCATCCATAATCTGGTAGACCCTTTCTCTAAAGGCCGGATCTTTCATCTTCTGTCCCCATTTTGATGGCTGAAACTTGTCTTCAGACCCGTCTTTCATTCTCAACGTGTACCATGAGCCAGAACTGGTAAGACTTTCAGATTTCTTGATTGCATCGAAAAGGCTCATATCACATTGAATGCCGATCTCCTCTGTCCCCCATAAAATCTTAAAATGACAGTTTCTTCCCGCTGTCCCAAAGCGCGACTTTTCAAGCTTCACTTTAACTTCGGAACCAATGCGGAAACCCTTTTCATCCTCAATGAATGCAGCCTTCGCTTTTCGGCCAGTAAGCCAAATACGTAGCGAATATGCATAGTGCATGGCTCGACCACCAGGGGTCGTGTATGGGGATACCATGGCAATCTGTCGCGCCATCGGTCCCTGGGGGATGTTGGTCTTCAACTGGTTGAGAACAAGGAACGTTGCCTTCTTATCTGCAATCGGAATAACGAGCTTAGACATGCCCTTAGCAAGGATACGTGCCTTGACTGCCATTGAGGACTGCGGATTGAAATCCCCTTCTACATCCGAGACCGACGGCGTAAAAGCCAGAGAGTCCCAAATAAAGAGCACCTGCTCATCAGCCGCACCGAGGATCTCTTCGATAGTCTCCAGAACAAACTCGACTGATGCCGCTTGCACGTACATCAGGCGCTCTAGATCGCACCCTGCTCGCTCCAGGAACGAGGGGTCGATGGCAGACTCCGAATCAAAGTAAACGACGAGCATACCCATTTTCTGGGCGTTTGCCGCGACCTGAACGGCCATGTAGGACTTACCTGTAGCCTCCAATCCTGCGATCTCTGTGACCTTGCCTACAGGGATTCCGGTAACCTTGCCCTTGGCAATGATCGAATCAAGCCAGCGCGATCCAGTCGGAATCCACTGCTTTACTTCCGTAGGGTTGTCTCCTGTAAGATCGTGGGCGACAGTAACGCCGGCCTTCTTATTAACAAGACTCATCAAGTCTTTCATTGAAACCTTTCCAGGCTTGGTCTTAGTCTTTTTTGCCATTATAGCTTCCTTCCTTGTTATAGTTCAATAGTCAATATTAATGCCGCAACGACCGTCACGGAGCCCATACGGCTGTAGAGCTACCTCTACGCCCAACTCTTCCTTCCAGTCGAAAAATGAATTTCGCAATGTACTAGCAAAAACATCATTATCAAAAACATAAGTGTTGTATTCTCCCCACTCGTCTTTGTGAGTGATCGTTTCAGTAATAATTTTAGGACCGGACGTCTCGATTAGCTTAGCAATAACAGGACGGCGAGACTCATAATTCTTACCTTCAGTTGCGCAATCAGCATATTCATCGAGAACCCTATCTGCAATATCCGTGAAAAAATCAGGGATCTTAGAATCAATCGCTTCCATAATCCATTCTGCATAGTCTCCGAAACTGGCAGTTCGGGTCTTCCATTCAAACTCATAATCGTACATTTTATGCTTCCTTGTTTCCTATCATTAGAATTTCTGTAGCCTTTTTGGCGCTATGTGTTCCATCATCATTCTTCTTTCTACGACCGGCGGTATACGTTACATCAAAGTAAACGAGCTTGTTACCGCCCTGTCGGGATTCGAAGAACCCATCTCCCACATCTCTATTGGACATCATAGCATAAGCGCCAACGTTTGTCGAGTCATTTAAGAATTTAATTACTCGATTCTGCATCTCGTCATCAAAATCAACACCATACTGTGTGAAAGAGCCACGATATGGCGGATCTAGAAAGACAAAGGCGCTGTCTGTGACTTCGGTGAAGGTGTTCTCAAAGTCTCCTGTCATTAACTGACAGTTCTGAAGGGCCATGTGCCACTCTTTGACATTATCTTTGTCATACACCTTATCCTTCTGATTTAGAAGTCCCGACGGGGTTCCAAATCGTCCGTTTGTATTCTTATTGATCTGCCAGATTCCGTTAAAACCAGTCTTCATCAGAAAGTATAAAGATGCAGCTTCTTCAGTGTTGTTCCACTTTTCGTAATCAAATGCATGCTCTTGCCTCAGAGCATAATAAAATTCTTTACGCTGGGGCTTTTCAAGCGGCAGATATTGTGCTGAAAGCTCATCCAGGCGTTCTGTAAAATTGTCGGGGTCGTCGCGGATAGTCTTATAGACATTCATGATTGATGCATTATAATCGTTCAATACGAAATGCGCACCAGGATTCTGTTCGTATGCCCAGACAAACATCGCGCCGGCACCTAGAAACGGCTCTACGTAGGCGCTAAAAGAACGAGGCATAACTGCCTTCTCTTTATATTTCTTAATGAGGCGCGTTTTGCCTCCTGCCCACATAAACAACGGCTTCAAGTGCCCTCCGGTATAAAAATGTGGCAGACTATTTGCTCCCGGTCTGCCATCGGTGGTCCACATGCCTAGTTAGTTCAGGCCATCAATTCCTCAAACGCCTTATCAACATCATTCGTAGGTTGGGCGGAGTACTTGGCCGACTCAGTTGAACGGCTTTCGGCAGAACCATCGCCAGAAAGCTGCTCATCCAAGATAGCGCCGACCTGCTCTGTGGTCAGACGTTCGAATAGTGTATCGAACGAAGGGATGCGGTCTAGGAGGGCAGGGATAGACTCAGCATCAGGGAGCAGTTGGGATGTGTTTCGACGCATCTTTAGGCTCGTTTGTGGAAATGCACCCGGCTTATTGGGCTTAGTGTAAGTAAGGGCGATATCGGTGCCCTCATGGGCATCTGTGATATCTCCGTACTCAGGGTCAAGGATATAGCCGAGAAGAAGCTCATATGCCTTCTTACCGTAGCCATATACCTTTACGCCCTCATCCTCACGCCCTCGGACGACGACGGGAGAGAAGTAGCGCTGGCGGACAAAGAGCGACTTAGCAAGGTTCTTGCTATCCTCGTCATTGTTCGCCGTTCCTTCACGCCACAGGGCGGAAGCAAAGTCGCAAATCGGGCATCCATCTCCGAAATTGCGCTTGGGGCAAAGAACACCGCCACGGTGCTCGCCCACGTTATAGTGGAAGGCCATCTCCTTGAGAGGATCGCCATCGTTCGTCGGAACAATACGAATATCCGTATCGCCCTCGTCCGGCTTAAACCAGACCGATGTGCTGTCGTCTCCACGTCCTTCTCCACGAAGGGATGCGAGCTTCCGCCGCATCAGTTCCATATCAATTGCCATTTTTAGTGTCTCCTTATCGACTTATAGAATATCAAGCGTTCCTTGATATCTTATTGTGGCACACTTGACGTAGCTTGTCAAGAGTATTTTTGTATTACGTTTGTTAGGGCAACGCAAAACCCAAAATCTTCAAAATCGGTCTCATAAATTGCATATGAGATCTTGCGAAAAGCATTTCGCGGTTTGTTCTTAAGCAGGTTAACGATTTTCTTGTGCAGGCCTCCGTCTGTCTCTAGTTTTTCCTTGTTTATACACATATAATAGCATACATCTCGGTCCATGTCAAGCTCAAAAAGCCACTTTTCTTCTAAATCCTTCACATTGAGCAAACCGATAGTTCTAATACGGCAAATGTCCAATGGCTTTGCCACCATTCCGATTTCTGGCTCATTGTGTTCAAAGAAATTTAGGTAATGAACTGTAGAGAAAACAGAGTCGTTCAGCGTGTCATAGTATTTCTTGATCGGCACATTGCCAAGGTGACCTTCGATAAGCTCGTTACTCATGATTGTGAGCGACTTCAAGAGCCCGGAGCGAGCATACTGCTGTAGGATGCTAAAAACGACTTTATCCAGAAGCTTCGGAACCCCGGTCAGCAACTCTGAATCGGGCTTAATATAGAACACTTCGACTTGCTTGTCTTTTAGCTGTTCCAGGATCCCCAAAGCATAGTTTGAACTCATCGAAGAGCCAACAACAAACAAATGCACGCGATCATTCACGTCAGCAAAGAACTTTCCCAAATCAGGAATATTGTCTTCGTATTCTTCTGGTGTCGAGAATACCTTCAACTTCCTCTTATACTTGGTGTTACGTTCGACCTTGCTATTCAGTTGATACACCTTATAGTTGCCGACTGCTCTAAACTTTTCTGCGATGTTAGAAGCTGCGTTTCCAATTCCGATAATCGAAATCATATCTCCATTCCGGTCAACTCAAAATAGTTCTTACCTGCCTTCATAGTGCTCAGATAGCCATCTTCAAAAGCAGCCTTTACGTCCTTAATAAGGGGGCGGTCTTCATCGCTGTAGTCGATAACCACTTCATCGTGAAGAATGTGGGAGACAAATGACTTCTTGCCTTCCAACATCTCATCAATTATGGCCGCCTTGGCCAGAACACGATCAGCAGTGGTACTTTGAATAAGATAATTCATGGCTCGCCAATCGTCAACTTCCATCTTTCTCTGATAAGGTGTAATAATATAACCGTCTTTATACCATTTGTCAAGCAATTTCTTCTTGTCGTAAAAATCGTTGTTCAAGGCATTGGAATCGGGATTATACAGCCATGCAAAGAACTCCACCTTCGCCTCATCGCGCGTTAGGCTGTTAGAGAACACATTGCGCACATTCCACTCATGGATATCATAATCCGGCTGATCAGCGCCGCAAAGTTCGATGAATGTACGGACTTCTGCTCCATTGTAATCCAAAGCCACGAAAAGGTCGTTATTTGGCTTCAGAAGCTTCCGAAACTCCTTCTTGAGGGTTAGTACCGGAAAAGTCCCAGGAAGCGTTGTGAGGCGTCCTGTGGCTGTCCCAAAGAGGTTATAGTCGATGTACGAGTAGTTCGAACACAAATCCTGTGCTTTCATTCGTTTTTGGGACGACAGAAGCAAGCTTCGGCAGTCTGTAGTGTTCAGATTCAGTCGGTTCTGGCGGATATTGTAAAGCAGCTTGTGAACCTTTACCAGATGATCGTAATTGGCGGGCTTCTCGATGGTCTCAAAAACATGCTCCGTAATCTGGTTCTTGACATCACAATAGCGAGCAAGAAAGTCATGCGGCACGAGATCAAAAATACAGTGCTCGTTCAGGTTTACCTTTGCAATTCTGAATGTCTTGGTGTAGGCACGCATTTTACGCTGAAGTTTCTCAAGCTCTTCTGATAGCTCTTCCGAGCATGCGGAGCGCAGGTCTTTACCGTGGCCGCGAATCCAGGCATATTCTACGTCTTTGTCTTTAAGGGAGCCGCCATATCTCCAGGTGCGCGTAAGTTCAGTCGGAAAGTCATCAAAATACAGCCTCCCATTCGTATAAATGCCAACGCATTCTGATTTATCATCAATAGTTTGAAAATACATTACTCACACTTAATTTAGAGGTCCGGGATGTCTTCGGAAGCCTGCAATGATTGGATGGCGGCCTGACCTGGAATAGATGCGCCGTATGTAGAGGGGGAATCCTGGCGATCCGTAGCCTGATTCGCTCCTGTATGGGACTCCAGATATGGTGGAACTTCCGGTACAACAGTGGACTGTGTGCCTCCATCAACCAGACTTTCTCCACTATTGATATATTCATTAAATGCTGTTTCAGTCTCTAGCATTTCCAACACCTCTGGCGAATCTGATTCAAAAGCCTGTAAAAGTTCTCTTCTAAAGAGATCCTCTGCTTTTGCCTCCAGGTGTCTCTTAATATACTCGAAAGATCTGCGTTTGTCAAATTCTTTATTGATGACGACCTCAAAATTCTTCACGGCGCGAGCATAATTTGAACGCGCTTTTCCGATATCAACCGTTTTTGTGATAAGCCTGTTGGCCTCGATAGACGTCAACTCTGGCTGCTCCTCGTAAAGCCTGATGCGCAGATAATATTTCATCATCTGAATTACGCCCTGCTCCCGAAGAAGAGTAGAAAGTGTATATCTTGTGGGATAAATCTTCTTGTACGTCGTGCATCCGTTGCGAATGGTCGCTTTCTTGTAGTTCCGCACTTTACAAGCATCATAGAGTGCCAGAAGATCCTGAGAAAAGGACTGTAGATTGACTATTGGTGCGCTTCTATATGCGCGAGAGAAAACAGTCTCCAAATTAGGCATCCCGTAGCGGGCGCCAATTTCAGTCGTCAATTCTGAATCTATATCTGCCACAATCCTCCAAGGTATATTAGAGTCTACCATAAAACCGTATGTATCGCAAGCGTTAATATAAAACTGCCAGTTTGGGCTCTCTAGAAACTGTCTTACCTTCTCATCGTCATTCTCGTATGACAAGTCGGCTATCTCTAAAGCAAGTCCGCTAGCTAAAACAGTGCAATCGCCACTCTTGAGAAAACCAGGAAAAGTGAATTTACTCGCCTTGGTGGTTCCTTGAATAAGGGGCATCAATTCTTTGATAAACTCGTCAAAGCTAGAGAAGCGGATCCGGTTCTTTTTGAAGAATGAAGCCAAGCTGGCAAAATACGCTCTTTTATGAGAACGATACTGAACATATGGAGAGTTGTATGCCCTGTAGACCTTTAGGGTAGATAAATAGGGATCGTTAGGCACGATATTCTTAAGCATTGAGGCTTTTTCAAATTGGAGTGCCATCTCGTTAAACCCATCCAGCACATAGTTGACGGCCTGTAGTGTTTGTCCTCGGTTTCCTGTGTATGAGAGCGTTTTTAATGTGTTCTCTCTCAAGCATATCGGCACAAGATCTCGATAAACTCGCCCGTAGTAGTACTTTTCTCCCCAGTTAAAGTCAACAAGATTGTTCTCGTTTAGTGCCAAAGTTGTGCCTTGATAAATGGTTCTTTTCTCGAAAAGATCTTTGGTAGACTCATTGTTTGTTTCAGCATAAAATAAAGACATATTCTTTTCCTAGTTAAACCAGTCCCACCAAGTGCTGTCTTCTTCTTCGGCCGGCGTGTGGGGTTCCTTTGGCGGGTCAACAAATCTGCAAGATGGATTCGCTCGATCCCCAGAACCATGGGCTTCGGTTTCAAGCTCTCTACAGTTTGCTTCAATCGCGTCATTTTCAATGGAGTTGACCCACTTGGCGTGAATTGTAGTATTAGCAGTACCGGGCCCAAATTCATGTTCGGCGCGAATAATCATGTAATACCCTCCTATACCTATTTTCGTCAAATCTGGAGCATTTTGGTAATGCGGCAGGAACCCTTTCGGATCTACATATAGATAGGTTCCTGGAAAAGTATTAACATTCGCGTAAGAATCGATTTGAACATCATAAACGACTCTCATCTGCTGCAATCCGTCGTAACCATCTTGTTCAAAGCGCACTTCGGCTAGCCCCTTCGTTTGTGTCTTGGACAATTTAATATTCTTTATAAGACCTCGATCGCGTCCCAGCAAATAATGAAAAATGCCGCGACGTTCATCTTCGCTTTTATTACCCTTCATTCTTTCCATTGGCTGAACCTGTCCCGCAGAATAGACAAAGAAATTAAATTCATTATTCAACGGAACTGTCGTCTTCGCAGAGCCTTCGGGGCCTGATATGTTGAGAATTGATACTTGTTCGCCATTTTTCTGTTTTGTTGTCGTCAGGTTGTTTATACTGGTTCTAAAGTTCACTAGATTGTTTGCCTCTCGGCCCATTGATATGCCGCTTTGAGCTAAAGTTACTATATCATAAGTTCCTTCTGAATTTATTGTTTCTTTAATAGGCGCATAGCTGGTCAATGCGGACTGTTGAACACGAATCTTTTGACTATTGGCGGTACCGCAATCAGTGCTATTAAGAAAATCTTTAACAAGGATGTTAAACAAGTCATTCAAGAATTTAGTCAAAGAGTACAAAGACTCATTTTTCTTCAACATCTTGTCCGTCAAGAAGCCAACAAAGTATTTAACTGAAATTGGAATGTCTCCGAGAGTTATTTGTAAGTTGTATGTGCCGGTGTTGCCGCCGCCTTGAGCGCTGATCTCCACTGGGCCCAGCAAGATTCGTAGCTTTTCGAAGGCCCTTTTTGTTGCTTCAAGTTCGCGGCGCTTCGCTTCAATAACGTCATCGGATACAGTGATGGTTTGCTCATTGGGGGTCTTCAGCGTGTTTAAACCTATCTTTATGGAATTTCCATGGACCATGGCTGACAGTTCTTTATCAATATTATGCAATATCATGTCCACCAGATCGCTAACATAGAAATAGGTTAACGTAGTATTAACATAATCACCGGACATGAGCGCGAGAGCAATCGCGTCATCATTTTGTTCTTCTTTCTCTCCTTCGGCAGTTTCGCTAGCGTATTGTTCGAGAGTGTTTCTTAGTTTTTTCATAAGATCATTCTGAACTTGCGCATCTGCATCCTGCGCCATAGCCGCAGTGATGGCGTCATTGTCCATATTTGCCCTATCAACAATCGCCCTGTGAACGTCGTTATATAGCTTCTCTAATTCCTCTGGGCTTAATCTATCTATATTCGTAACCTTGTCGGTGGGAATTTCTAAATATCTTATCTTGCGCTGCTCTATCATAGACTCTATCAAATAACTGATGCTCGCGCGGACTTCTCTATTTACTTCTTTTTTATATTCTTCCTTTAATTGGTTCTTGGCGGTACTATCGCACTTCTTTGCAACATGCTCCAGAGCCATTGTACGTTGAAGGCGCCGTAGCGCGACCAAGCCCTGGGCGCTACTATCATTGTACAGGTGCGCATCTGCAAAAATATTAAAGTGGGTGCTATCAAAGAACTCTTCAATATAAGCAAGATAGTTAATGTTCAAAATCACCCTACCTAGCTCATCTATTTCAAAATTATGTACCGTGGGTGTCAAATTTAGGGTAACAAAGCTCTCTTGAAGGGCTGATCTGACATCAGAAGACACCGCGCTCAGGTCGCCGCCAGTCCCAGGAGAAGCTAGCCCAACCTGTGCCTTAAGTCGAAAGTTTAAATCTGCTAACTCTATGTTTTGCCGCTGAGTATCGGTGGCGCCATTGCTACATTTACTATTGTCAGCGGCACTTATAAGCTTGTTGCCCCCTGTCTTTAAGACCAAGTCCACATATTTATATTCAACCTCTTGGCCTTGAGAATTTGTTCCTCGGCGCGGGCGAAACAATTCGTCCATCGAATTAGCGAATATCTTTAGATTGGCTTTAATGCTTTTCTTTACAGCGAATGGGTTGCTTCCTTCATAACTAAAGTTAAAGCTTTTAATTCCACTTCCTACGCCACGTAACCCACCATTTGCAAGAAAAAGGCTAAGATCCTCGCGGGTGGTGTTGGAATCAAAATCCATTTCCACTTCGTAAGCGTCTTTATCGGTGCCTACATCTGCAACTTGCGGATATACTACTTTAAAAAGTCTAATTCTCGGCTGAATACTTGATAGTTCGTGATTTGCAATATTCATTAAAGCTTCAAGTTTGGGGCTCACTGTTAGCTTATTAATAAATCCATATGGATCGCCATTAACTAGAAGCGTGGCGTTGGCTTTAGCAGGGATATCGTTCTGGCTGCTCATGACATAAGGCAGCCGCTTGTTTGCTTTTGCTGTGTCTGCTATATATGGGTCGAGCCAATCAATCTTGTGCTCTGCAAAAAGGTCTATAAACCTGAGCAAAAAGCACTGCTCGTTAAATAAGTGGTCTTGGATGCTCAATCCGTCGGCGGCGAGTGGGTCGGACTTACCTAATTCAACTTGCCTTCTTCGAGCAGCTATGGCGGCCGCAAGACCATTATCATAAAGCTTTTTTTGCTCGGGGGATGCATTTTCATACCAATCAGGAACTTCTCGCGCGTTCTCGCCGGCTTCAGTAATTAACTCCTCTAACTGGTCATTCAGTTCGGATTGCTTGTCGGCGGCCTCTAGAATACAAACATAATATTGTCCTATGCCTGTAGTTTGTTTAGAATTTCCAAAATAAGGTTTAAGTTCGCCAGTGATCCAAGTCAATATTGCTGCGGAGCGCTGTAAGCCTGCTCTAACGTTAGGGCTTATCATCGCGGGCGTTGATGGTTTTTTGACCATCTCCTAGGTGACCGCACTGTGCTCATTTTGGTATTCAGACAGGGCCGACAACTTAGCTGCGGCCTCTCCTAACTGTTTGCACAGTTGGCTAGCATTTGATACGTATTGTCCGTCTCCAATAGTGTCTCCCGCAGGATCTCCGTCATCGCTTCGAAAGCCCAAATAACTACCATGGTTTGAGCTAGCTATTAAGCGTTCCTTTTTTATCGTAGGAGTATCATTGCTAGTGTGTGGGGTCGATGGAAGGAAATCTTTGAGATATCTTGGAAAACATACGCGCTGGAGGCCGGCCTCGGCCTTAAGGATGGCTTCTGCGCTGTTGTCGGGATCTAGAATTTCGTTTGAGCCGTAAACCAAATTTGTAGCCTGCTGTGCCGTTGAGGTCTCGGACGCGCTGCCTACCATGGTGGCTACAATTTTAAGCAGCACCATGAGACCAGTTTGCCAGCCGGTTGGATAATTAGCTACTGGGCAATAAGAATAATCAACAGCATCTGTTATTTCGCCACCAGCCTGATACTGGGATTGCAAGAAAACATAATTTTGCCATTGTGAGTCCGATAACAGGCCCGTGCCTTCAGGATAAGCTGTTTTAAAAAACTTACCAGAAACACCCACATCGGCAACGGCAGATCCTGCGAGGAACTCTTTACCAAGCGAGTTTGCCCTGGAGGAATCTGTTCCAGTTGTATCGACGTCTATCTGTGCGTTGATCATGGCCGAACGACGGCGTGTTGCCAAACCAAACTCGTCATCCCAGTCGGGCAGTGTTTGCCATGGAGCCAAAGGTCCATATTGGAAAGCATCATAAAGCGCATGACCAACTGTGGTCAAATTGTCACTACCAAACATCTGGTTATTACGAATGGAAGCCCCCACAGGTGATCTGGCATTGCCGACATCAAATAGTTTACCTCCCTGTTGGGGATCAACATGAGATCTTAGACTGCTTAACCAGTTGTCATATTTGCTTCTACTAAGACCAAGCCCTTCTTGGGGTGCGTCTCCAACATTCTCACCTTGGCTGTTTACCGGGCGTGTCAGCAATAAGACAACATTCTCATATGTATGTTTTAGTTTATCTAAATCCTTATTGGCAGCAATAGCACAGTCCCTGATTTGTTCGGAATTGGCTGCGGTGTCCGTGGTTATTTGCGAAACTTGTTCGTCGTTCTTGCTAAAATGTTCTGCTATAAGCTCTTCGGCGTCACCTTGAGCTTGAGATTCAATGTCTTCGTCAGTGAGTGCTGCGGCGGCAGCGGTGGCGGTTGCCTCGGCCTCTGCGTCTGCTTGCGCTTTTTCATTCCGCGCGTCTGCGAGCAAGTTGAAGGAGTCGTCATTGAAACCCATGATATACCTCCTTCACTTAATACATCTGCAATGCGGTCAAAGCAGCATCCAGATCCAATGGGATATAGATAACATTGCCGGCTTTAATCGTCACTTCTGTGGGGTATCCGTTATAAAGCGCGATAACCCACCAATAGGAAACATCACCATAGTATTTGTGTGCCAAATTATAGAAACGATCTCCGTATGACCACACATGGGTATCTGTTTTTACATTAGCTCTCTCTTGCATCGTAGGAGTGTGGAGAATCGGGGTGGCGTAATGAATGATATTATCATGCACCTCACGCTTCTCGCGCAAGAAACGATAGAACTCGCTTTTGTTGTCAATAACTCGGTTATACTTATATCTAGGCATAGTTTATGTTCCTCCCATCGCAGCGCGAATCTGGTCTATGATGGCAAAGTCGTCTGAAGTAGCTTCCTGGAGTTGTCGCCCGGTTGCCTCCGCAAGGATCCTTAAACGTTGTTCGAATGCTTCGTCCGACTCACCCTCCTCTCGCACAAGTCTGTTGCCCATAATGATCTCCCCTTGGGCGGCCATGGCCTGGGCCTGGGCGCCACCACCGGATATGTCATCCGGTTCTGCGGGAGTCAGATCTCCTTCATCCCCTATTGGCAAATTATCATCTGGGCCGGCCGTGGTCGACGGATCGCTAGGGCTCTGTCCTTCATTAACAGTAGCTTCACTGGAAAGAGCCTCTACGATGACAGGGTTTATGCCATATGGAAAATTCATGCCCTCGTGGTTATCTGAGCGACCAAAGCCCTTGTCCTGCCATCCGAGGGGGTGTTCGTGGATTACGGAAAAGTCTATTTGAACCTCAATCATCTTGGGAAGAATACGAGCCGATGACATTGCACCATTTTGGCCTTCTGTGGGGATGGCGATTCCGCGCTCAAAAACGCCGATATCCGTGTTGTCGAGATTGTGGGCGATAGAGACATTGCCAATGACGCCCAAAAGTCCGTTGATCGCAGATTGAGCGTTCTGGCTCCAGTTGCTGACTCCGCCGTCAAATTTCTTATTCTTATATTTATCCCAACCATCTCCTGCGGGATCAGTTCGCGAGCGCAACATGTTCATTAGTTCTATCCTTACCAAAGGCGACTGATTAATAGTCTGCGCACCTTGAACATTCGTATATGTAGGATATAAAAACTGAATAAATTGCTGTAGCCTGTGTAGGTTATCATATCCTTCGCTCACACTAGCGGCTGGAATCAACCAACCAAGGCTGAGCGTTCGCGTCGTGTTCTTAAAGGTATAGATTGGATCGCCGCGGCCAAAGACTGTTTCAGACGCCCAATCAGAGCTATAGGTTTCGTTAAATGCTGTAATGAATGCCTTAAACTGCACACGTTTCCCGGTGGGTACATGTTTAAATCCAATGACAAAACCATGGTTGCCTAGAGCGTCCGATGCATCTATATAAGGGGATTTCAGATCTTGCCAAGCCTGCTTGTCTGTCGTAACGTTATCGTACTTCTTAATATCGAATAATTTTGACATGTTTTATCATCCTCACGGCAGGAACGTTGCGCCACCGATGCCACGTTGAGCTTCGGCGGCACGTATGCCTTCATTTGTTTGTGTAATCTTAATTACCTTCTTAGCTAGAATTTCACCGTCCAACTTGAGATTTACAGTCAGGTTCGCGCTTCCTCCGCCTCCACCGGCTGCTGTCATTGCGGGAGCCGGGGCGGCGGCACCTGCACGAGCCTGGGACAATGCGGTAGCGGAACGGGCCGCCACAGCAGTGTTTTCCATCATAACTGACATGATCCTGGTTGTACCTGGCGGGATCCGGCCCATCGCCGTGGCCACTCTTTCTATCAAATCTGCCAATTCACGCATGTTCGCCAATTCCATCTCCGCTAAGGAGCTTGTGAAAAGGGCAATAGCTTTTAGATCGCGAGTTGAAATAGACTTTAAAGCAAATCCCAATCCCATCAGAGCCAAGCCAAAGAATACTAAGCCGCCGGCTGCCAAAAGCAGACCGATGCTGGAGCC